>Ga0208013_1000529_pt1 | contig 20749 bp, 11 predicted proteins | sample 16_taG_FD_184091 | JGI IMG/M metagenome (GOLD analysis project Ga0208013, IMG submission 184091) | Marine viral communities from the Subarctic Pacific Ocean - 16_ETSP_OMZ_AT15313 metaG (SPAdes) (version 2) | ecosystem: Environmental > Aquatic > Marine > Oceanic | place: Pacific Ocean | collected...
GCCACACTGCATAACATAATAAGAACCATCTTGTCCACCCCATATACTACCTTCTAGACCATCTCCGTATAAATCATATATAGTAAATGATAACTCACCAGGTGGTAAGCAGTTAACAATAAATTGTGGTTCGTAATTAGGTACGTTTGTGTATGGACCACCTGATATAATAACATTACCTAATGTATCTTGAATATCCCAAGTAGTTTCTGACGGGTATTGATCTAAGTTTATATTAATTAATGTAGGTGTACAAGGGCCTGGACCTTGAGAAAGCAATAACGTTGGTAATAATAATAGTATTAGTAATATTTTTTTCATCTTAAAAGTCGCTCATTAATAATTCATCTATTGCACCTTGCATTTCTTTTCTAGTAGCTTTCATGCTAAAAGATATATCTGCCTGAAATCGTTTAACCTCTTCGCCATCTTTAAATATAACCACAGTAGGCACTATAATTATCTCGTGTTTTTCTTGTAGCTTAGGTGATTTGGCTATATCAACATATACTATATCACAGTCAGTAAGTTTTCCTATGTACGCTACTTTGTTAGGATCATTCCACTCGGCATTGAAATGTGTAACGACAATTTGTGAACTAGCACTCAAAGTAAATGCTGTTAAAAGTATTGTTAATATATTTTTCATTTAATTTTATCTAAGTTTGTCGATCTTATCTTCCATTCTTCTAATATCAATCTTCAACTCTTCTACAGCTTTTTCTGTATTAGAAATTGATTGTCGAACGTTGATGTCTTTCATGTTAAACTCCATGCGAGTAATATCTGGTTTTGGTAGTTCTTTTGCCTCTGCAATATCTGCTTGTAAAGCAAACCACATACCTATAATAGTTGCCATAGCAAAGCCAACAGCTATCATTGTTTTTATGCTTATGTTAAAGCCAGTTTCTTCGTTTAATTCTTTTGCCATTTTTATAGTATAGTTATAATTAAAAGATTACGTAATTTACGCCAAATTTAAAGTCATACCACTCTCTATTCCAGTACTTGTTGTATTTACCTTCAATAAATGTGCCTAAATGCTTATTTACTTTGTAGCCAAGTATAACACCACCTGAATAATCTAACCACTGACCATCGTTATAAGCATGGTAAGAAAAATCTCCACCGCCATCATAATGATAAGGCATTAAGTTAGTCCAAGCGTGTGACCAAAAAGACTTTGTGTAATGATAGTAATCAAAACCTATTACAACAGAGTGTTGTATAATTTGATCTAAGCCATTACGTTTTCTTTCAGTATAATCAGCTAGCACGGTAGGTATAACAACCTCTTCCCAAACCTCTTTGCTTGTAGCAACGAGTTCTCCATCTGGAGAAAAATACTCACTAGCAGCTACATCGACGTTATAGCCTTCTTGCAGTGCTAGGTAAGTGTAATGTATATTGCCATTGCTTAGCATCCACTCTGCTAAGGGATTATATCCGTACGGTTCGGATAACCTTTGAGCAAGCCCAGCATTAAAGGACAATTTGTCATTAACTTTATATCTATATCTTTCTGATGTTTCAAAGTATTTAATATCAGCAAAACCATCTTCTAGGTATTCACCTTTTAATATATACTTGTCATCTACAAATCTTATAAAGTGATGCTGATCTAAATATTCATTACCTTGTTGTCTCTTATAATCTACTTCAAATAAAAATTCTAAGCCACGTACTTTACCTACGTTAGCACCGTCTGACCACGACTCTTCTGTACCGTCGTAAAAAGTCTGTGCTCTGTTTTCATAACCAAACCTTGCGATCTTACGTATACCAAGTGCTAGGTTATAATCATATGGAGTTTCTACTGTTACAGTTTCTAAACCGTTAGTTACAGAAAATACGTCTATGTCTGATACAGAGTTACCACCGTTAGCAGCTGCATAAAACGTAGCAAACTTAAAATACTTTTTAAAGTTTTGTGAACAACAGTCTTTTGGTGCTGCACAAGCTACCAATGCTATACACATTATTATAATTAGTTTTTTCATTCTTTTATTTTAATTGTTATATCATGTGGTGCATATTCATTGCCACCAAAATATGGGTATAAATAGTATCTACGCAGTAAACCCCAGTTACCTTCAGGTCTTCTACGCACAAGTGTGGTATCATTATCTATTACTATTACATAATAAAATGTTTTTATATCAATAGTAGCACTGTATATTTCGTCTGTTTCTATAGTTCTTATAGTGGCAGCTGTATGTCTACCTTCCTCGTGTCTTAACCAGCAAAGCTCTATGTTACCATTTAAATATCTCCAGCCTAATCTTATAGAGTATTTTTGATGCCTTAAACCAAAATCACTAAAACCATAAATTTTATTTACATCATGCTGGTTTTCTGGTATTTCACTTTCATATATAGCTGATTCATCTAGTATAAATTGAAAACTTATTTTTGAATTATCTGGGTGGTTTATAAAACTACCTGAGCTATGTTCACCAGCTGGTATAGTGTAAACCCTAAAGCCAAGATCATCAACTTCTTTAGCGCATGAAACTAACAAAAGAAGTATCAAGAGTTTTTTCATTTATTTTGTATAGAATATTTTAAATTAACTTTGCTTTTTTTCTTTTTATTTTTTGATTTTGTACTTTCTTTAATTTTATCCATCTTTTTGTTTTCAAGATTAAGGTTGTATTGACTCCACCCTAAAAATAATAAAGTTCTTTCCCAAGCGCTATGCTCGTTATTAAACCCTTGGCGTGCATTTTGAGTTTTGTTATACAATCTATTAAGTGGTAAGTTAGTAAAACCTTCTATATAGTTAGTTACAGCTGACCACTGAGGGTTGTCAATATCAAAAGTTTCCATTTCTTTAATTACTTTTTTATTGTAATTTAAAGTTTTTTCAGCATTTGATATTTTTCTAGCCTTAATACCTATTACAGGTGAAAAGTTTAAAGCTTCTATTAAAACAGCGCTTTCGTCTGGGTTATAATTAACATCTCTTTGTCTAGCAAAAGCAATAGCAACATTTTTTAACGTAGCAAGAACTCCACCAAAAATACCAGAACCTCTTAACACAGAGTCAATACTACCATTAATTAATCTTTCTTTTTTCTTTAAAAACAGATTGTTATTGTCTTCTTCGTCGTCATCAAACATCATGGCAAACAATGCTGTTTGTAAAGTGTAGAATATGGCGTTTTGCACTGCAAAATAGTATGTTATTCTAGCAGCGTTAGATATGTCACTTTGCATTTGAGTTTTGTTAGGTCCTGTTATTCTTCTGTTTTTAATATCTAAAAATGCTTTTTTACCTAACCTGTTAAACTGCGACGTTACGTTTTGAAAGTTTAATATGATTTTACCAATAAGAGAAGCTTGTTGCTGTGACACCATGTCAGGTCTTGCAGACTGCTGTGTTGACTGTGTTATATCTTGAAAATCTGTAAACGCTTTTGCTTCAGCTTCTTTTTGACTTAAACCTTGTTTTAAATAAGTATTAATTCTATTTCTATAGTACGTAGCACCACCAGTTGCAATTGCAATATTATCACCAATTTGTGTAGGTAAAAATCCTAACTCTAACAGTTTAGATATTAAAAACCTGTGAGGGTTTTTGGACTTGCGCATTTCAGCCGCAAGCTCAGCACCATTAACATCAGTCATAATACCACCTCTTCTTTGTTTAAGCATGTCAGAGTTGAATATAAACGACCAATCGCTCCAATATTGTTTTTGATTAGCAAAAGCTTTAGCAGCTGCAAATATATTATTGTCAGCAAAATTTATGTAATTAACTAAAGACATTTGCTGTAGCAAAGCAGATCTCATGTTAAAAAACATGACAGAACCAACAGATCCATTAACCCAGTTCATAAGGCTATTTACCATTTTGTTTTGACCAGTAGGTTTGTTTCTACCAGTTTTGATTCTGTAAAGCATGTCTTCTAAAGCTTCTCTAAGACCTTTGCCATAACCAGCTTCTATTTTGTTTAAGTTTTCTTTAGAAAATATTATATCAGCGTTTTCAATAAATTCTTCAAAAAATTGTGCTCTACCAATTCTACCAGTAGCATCGTCTAAGTCCATGCGTATATCGCCAGAATCCCAACCGTCTGTAGGATCTACATATGTTTCTTGCTTTGATATTACGTTTATAGTTTCAGCGTAGCTTTTTAAATTTGGATTAGAGTTAACTAACTCAACTAAGTTTTTTTGATCAATAGGGCTTAAGCCAGGTATGCTATAACCGTGTTTATCCCACAAGTAAATTCTTATGGCATCTTGATAAGTAAAATCACCATCAGGAGTTTTCTTTATAAGCATTTTTTTCACGTCAGGCATTTGCTTATTTAAATTTTTATAGTCTGTAGCTACAGATTGTCTAGCAGTGTCATACTCTTTGTTTGCCCTGTTTAAAGGCCTGATTAAAGCTTGTTCAAAAAATTTTCTATGATTATTGCCTTTTTTACCTTTACCCATAAAGTTGTATAACAATCCTACAAAATCTTCATGTGATGGTGGTATAAAAAATCTAAACTTACCTTTGCTACTACCACGTTTTCTAGCTTTTATAAAATCAAATCTTTTTTGCTTGTCTATACCTGTTATAGTTTGTAAAATTTTATTAAAATTAGAATCTAAATTGTTTTTGCTAAAATTAACTTTAGCTTGTTGAACTTTTGATTTAACATCAAATTGGTCTAACATATTTTTAACAGCTTGTACATTTTGCAAAGCATCATCAGCAAAATAAAAGTCATTAAACCCTTCACCAACTTTATCAGCAACCCAAAGTGCTTTTGCTTCTGCCGTAGAATTACCTAGGCCAGTTATATTTTTTAAAGGTATGTTTAAACCGTTAGCTTTTAAAAAGTCAAATATAGCTTTTTGCGCCTGTGGTGGTCTCGCTGTTAATACAAACATATTTTCAGGGCCAAACTTACCTTGTAGTTTTATTGCTTTTTTAAACAACGGTGCTAACTTACCTTTTACTACTTTGTTAAAGTCAGAAAAATCAAACACATAACCTTTGTCTAATAAATCTTCATATGTGCTGGCATACTCTTCTGCGTTTAAAGTTCCAGTTTTACCTTCTGGTGTTGTGAATTTAACCAAAGATTTTGTTGTTGCCAATGTATCGTCAAAGTCTAAAACGGTAATGCCTTTAGATTCATTAATAGATCTAGACATTTTAATAGCATTGTTTAATTTATTGCCGTTTATTGATTTAGAAAAATTAATACCAAGAGCTTTTTGAGCATCTTCTTTAATAGTAATATCTGGTGTATTTCTTGGGTTGTTTTTAAGTTTTGATATTTTAAATTGCACGCCAAGGCTTAAAGCTATCATTTTATTACCATTAATCATTTTAGAACCAGAATTTCTAAAAGTGAAATTAATATCTGTATCTGCGCTTAGCATAGGTAAATTTAATATAGAATTTTCATTAAGACGAACTGACATGTTTCCAAATTTAGTGCCAACAAAACTAAGTGAGTTTACGTCTTTACCCGCGTAATGTCTTTGTATTACGCTTTCGTCAGATTTAAGTTGGTAAAAAACTTTATTGCCAAACCCTTTTTTATCCATATATAACTCGTAAGGAATATATTGAGGTTTACCACTAATAATATTAGGATCTATAAGGTCATATTGCTTATCTTTTGGTCTTGTTTTGTTTAATCTTTCAATACCTTTGTTCACAAAATCTATTCTTTTTTTATAACCTTTTGTAAACTTAACCATGTCAACTTCACTCAATATTTCGTTGTGAACATTTGTAGCTAATTTTACAACGCCGTTTTTAAAACTTGAAATAGAAATACTACCCATAAAAGCTGTTATAGATGCTTTGAGCTCATGGTTTTCAATTTTACCGTTGTACTTCATAACAAAATCAGCCATACCACCAACTTCACTAGCAACTGTAGACAAAACTTCTAAACCTTTTATTTTCATTCTCATAAAATGATTAGCAAAAGCCTGCTCATACATTCTTCCTAAGTCAACAAAAGTTTGTGGTAAATTAGTGTAAGGATTTATATAACCAATCCATTTAGTTCCAATTTTTTTTGTTTGTCTTTTTATTGCTGAAAACTCTTGAAATAAAGTTGCAGGCTTAAGAGTTTTTGAAAATCTAACAGAGTCAAAGCTTTTTTGTTCACTTTGAGTATCTTCAATTACTCTTGATAAAATTCTTAATTTAGCCTCAGCAACTTTTCCTAAATCTTTAGAATTAGCTTCAATGTAATTATCTATAGCTATTTTTGTTTTTCTTCTAGCTATACGTCTTATTAAAGCAGTTCTTCTTTCTGTTAAAATACCTGGTTTGTTTTCTAAAAACCATCTTATATACTCACGCTTGTTAGTTGTATTTTCAAAAACATCTTTTACATAATTTGTTACTTCACCCGTTGTAGGACTAGTTCCTTTATATTTTTCTGTACGTACTTTTTTCTTTTCAAACCAAGGTCCGTATGCTTTTCTTATTGTTTCTATACCTAAACTTGAAACTACTTCCGGATATTCGTTTCTAATAAAAGATTCATATTTAGGTGTCGGTTGTCTTTTACCGGTATCTTTGTTTTTAGCAATTTTACCTACAACATTATCAAGTTTTTTACGTATATCCTTTAATATAAGCTCTTCCATTTGAAGCTCAATGTCATCTGGATTTTTTTCTAACAAAGCTTCAACTTCAGCAATAATTTCAGCATCAACAAGTCCGTCTTCTAATTCTATATTAAAATCCTTTAAGTTTCTTGGTTTTGTTTTATCTTCTATTTCTGTTGTAGATGTAGATGTGTCTTGCAGCTCTTTAGCCTCTTCAGCATCTATGCTTGTAGTTTTCTTTTCTTTTTCAGCTTTAATAGCTAAATTTTTAGCAGCATCTAACTTACCAAACCTAGCATTAGCAAATATAAACTCACCAAATTCTTGCCCAACAATTGATCCATCTTCTCTTGTTTCTTCTGGATCAAAGTTAGCTAATCTTTTTTTAACAGATTTTATATTTTCATTAGCCATGTCAGATGAAGTAGATCTACTTCTTATATATGCCTCTATAACAGGTGCTAAATTTCCTTTATTATCTAAAATTCTATCAACACCTGCATTTCTAGCTATTCTAGGATCGTTAAGAACTTTATAATAATCTTCTTGTGTTTTAATGTTACCTGGTAAAAGGTTGTTTATAGCTTCAAGTGGTGTTGATTTTGATGCTTGAGTTGTAGTAGCACTTGTTCCACCTCCAGCTAATTTTTTAGCTCTAGTACTAATTTCACTACCTTTAGCAATGCTTTTTTGATAGTCTTTTAAAAAGTTATAAACCTGTCTACCATTAGCAAACTCTTTTTTTATACCAAACTTTTTAAGTATTTCTTGTATAATATTTCTTAATTTACTAAAAACACCTTCGTTAAAAGTTATTTCACCTTTTGTAATAGCGTCTGAAAAAGCTGTAAATATTTCTTCTGAAGCAAAAACAGCATCTCCTTCTAGCTCATAATTTTCTTTTAACCTTTTTCTTACAGCGTCGTTTTGCTCTTTTGTTAAAACACCCATAAAACTTTTGCCTAGTTTTATTTTACCTTCTGTAGACAAGCCTTTCATGTGCTTGCCCATTATAGCATGTAGCAACTCGTGAGCGCCTACGTTTATAGCCCCAGTTCTACCTGCAATATCTTTGTTAACAACAATAACATCACCAACTACAAAACCGTCAGAATTTGTTACATCCATAGCATCAATCATTTCTTTAGGATCTGTTTGCTTAGAATTGTATTCTTCAACAGCTTTGTTATAAGCTTCTTGAGCAGAAGCATTGTCTTCAGCTATAATAACATCTTTACCTACAAACTTTTTGTTTTTTTGTAGAAAATTAATAGTATCAACCAAAGAAATATCTCTTCTTGCTTTACGGACAATACCAGCTTGCTCTGTTGTAGCAATATCAACTGCTCCTTCGTACTTATTAATAATATTAGAAATTTTATTTTCTATTTCTTCAATTTTTTGCTCAGCGCCTGGCACCTGATTAACACCTTCTTTTTTAAGATCAAACTTTGCTTTTCTTCTTTCACCATCTAACTTTATTAAATCATCTCTATCTTTTTGATCAGTTATTTTAACGTCAATTTGAGAGTCAATAATTGCTTTGTTTTGTTTTTCATAAGCCTTTTTATCTAAACCAGTAACATCGTTTTCCATTTCAATATTGGCCATAGCAATATCTATTTCTTCAGCTGTGTCAATAAAATCTTTCATCTCAGCGTAAGATACTTCTTTTTCATTAAGAGTATATTTAGCTTTTTTGTGACTAAGCAAGGCATTACCAACTGTTAAAGGCGCAGTAACTGTACCCGTAATAGCCTCAAAACCAATTTCTGCTGGATCCATTTCTTGTCCAGCAGCTAATCTACCACCAACTTCTCCTAAACCACCACCTATGGCTTCAACTCCAACACCAGCACTACCTGCTAATATTTTACCACTTCTTCCAACTGTTTTTCCAATACCTAAAACCGCTGTTGTTGTTTTCCCAGCAACTCCAGCCGTTAAACCTTCTATAACACCTATAGTTAAACCTCTTCCAATAGCCCTATTTCTTATTTTTTTACCTTTTGGGCTTTCTAGTAAAGCTTTGATGTTTACGTCAGTAAACTCTTTACCTTCTGCGGCTAATTCTTTTTCTATTAATTCTCCAAAAGTTAACGCTGATTCCATTGAGGTTGCCAAAGCACCTAAACCACCGGCTAAACCTGTAGCAGCAGCTCCAAAGCCTGTAGCAATCCCAGCGCCAAAACCTGCGCCAGCACCAATTCCTAAAGCCACTCTTGCCTCTGAAGAATCAATAGCAGTGCCAAGTTGAGTACCTAAAGACTGAACAAATAATTCAACCATAAGTGCAGGATCTCTTTTTACTCCCCTAAAAAAAGCAGTCCAAGAAGAACCTTCTTCTTTATATTTTTTTTGAAACTTATCCATTCTTTCAGATGCAACATAGTTTTTTGCCTCTTGTTCTTTTGCTCTAATAAACTCTTGCACAGTTTGCATGCTAACGTTAGAACCTTCTAACAACAAATCAGTAGCCTCACCAGTTGTGCTAGCAGCTGCTATACCTCTACCTAGCCATGTTTGATCAAACCAATTAACATTTTCTTGTTTTGGTTGTTTAATCTTTAGGCCAGAGGCTTTTAAATAATCTTCAACAGTAAGATTATACTGAGCTGCAGTGTCTACAACTTGCTGTTGAGTGTATGTTTTGTTATTAAAAGTATATTCTCTCATTAATTACTATTCTTGTGGTGGTCCAACTATATTTTCTAAAGGTTTTAGCCTTATATTTAGCTTCTTCAAAAGATCGTTTATTAATTTAGCGTTTTCATCTACAAGGTTACTAGTAGCGCTATCGTCAAAGAAATCACCAGTAGTTTCAAGTCTTATACCTTTGCTGTAATCCTTGTAAGCTTTACCATCTATTCCAATTGCATCGCCTTCACCATTTACTAGCATAATAGTATTAGAAAAAGGCTGATCCATATTGTCTTTTGACTGCCTATATGCAATAAACTTGTAATTGCTACTATTATTAATTATACTTCTAGTTAATCTATCAGCAACATCATCATCAGAACCTTCTAAAGCAATAGACGTAATACCACCTTCATAAGTAGAGCCATCAGTCATTAAAGGCGCGTTTTTTATAGTAGGCACTTCAGGAGTTCTTTCTGTTTCCGTGCTACTTCCTCTTGCATATTTCAGAAAGTCAGGAGAAGCAATACCAAGTGATTGTAGAAGTTGTTTGCTACTAGCCCAAGAGTTAGTACCATTAGTCCATTCACCGGTTTGAGGATCAAAAGAATACGTTTGCTGATCTTTAAAATCAAATTCCGTAACCTCTCCTTTACTTGCGGCTTCAAAAGAATCTAAAGCAAGAATAGCGTTGTCTCTATTCCAATATTCACTTCCTTTATATATAGCTAAATCTTTTCCAGAGTCTCTCCAACCTCCTTCTCCTATAGTAGCATTTGGATCTACATATTTAGGTGTATTATCCCAAGCTAATTTAACATCTGCTAGTTTAGCTTTTTTAAAATCTTCTATTATATTATACTTACCTTCACCCGCAATATCGCCTTGTATATTTCGTTTTAAAAAATCTACGCTTAAACCTTTTTCTTTAGCATAATTTTCAATAAATTCTATGTCAGCAAAAATAAAATCTTCAACTTGCTCTGTACCCATTGATTGAAATAAAGTGTTTATTTGGGTTGTGTAATAATTTTGGTAAAACCCTTCCCATTTAGCACCTTTTTTATTAGCTACATTCATAACTTGTTCTTGCAAAGCTAAAATTCCATTTTGACCTGTAAATTTTTGATCTCCAATTTTTTTATACTCTGACCATTTAACATTTTCGTTAGTTGTTGGGTCTAAGTAATTCATAGTACCATCATCATTAAAACTAGCATTGTCATATATACTTCCATTAGCTAACATATGATGCAGTGTCATTCTTGTAGAGTCTGCGTTTGTTGCTAAATTGTCTAGCCTATCCATAGCATCTTTTCTACCTAAAGCTATACCTTCAAGGCTATTACTCATATTTTCAAAAATACCATTAACTTTATTCATAGTTTCAATAGCATCCATATACCTTTGACTGCTAGGGTTTATGCCAGAAGCTACAACCTTAGCTGCGTCAGTGTAAGCTTTTTTGTTTTTAGTTAGCATTTCTGTAACTTTACCTCTAATTCTCTCATCAACTTTTAATATATCTATTCCTTGTGGCATATCGGCCATTAAGCTTGCAGTTTTAGTTTGTTGTTCTTCTAACATAGAATCAACGCTAGTAGAAAGCTTATCAACTAAAGCTTGTGCGCCAGATTTTCTGAACCCAGTTTTAGCACCACTTTTTCTACCTAATTCATAAAAGTAATTTTTTTCTGCCATAATTATTCCTGTGTTAAGCTTTTAATTTGTTCTTTTAGTTTTTTTATTTCTGCATCTTTATCGTTTAAACCAAGCGAAGATAACGCGCTACCAGATAATAATTCATTATTAAGCATAGTTTTCATGCTAAAACCGCCTTCTCCAGTTGTAGGGTCTTTTGGTGTAAACCCACCACCTGCAGCATATCCTTTTAAACCAGTCGTAAGTATATCACCTACACCACCCATAATACTTTGAGTCTGCATGTTCATTTGGTTTCTAAAATCTACTTTAGCTTGCTGTCTACCAGCTTTTAAATTCATCAAATCCATCTGCCTTTGGTTTTCATTTTGTTGTCTTGTAAACTCTCCACCCATAACTACTTGATTAGCTTGTTGCTCCATTCGCTGAACGTTTTGAGCTCCTTGTGCCCTGTACAGTTGGTTTCTTGACTCTTGTTGCCCTATACTAGCAGATATTTGTTGTCCTTGAACTTGTTGTTGATTAGCTAGTACTTGTGCTAAACCAGCAATACCACTACCACCAGCAGCGCCTTGTAAATTACTAAGTAGATTAGCTCTTGCTTGAGCACCTTGTTGAGCTTGGAACTGAGCTTGCTGTTGATTAACAGTCATATCTTCAAACGTGTTTTCAAACGTTGTTGGCAAGTCAGCGTAAGGATTTGTTATTTCTAAGGATTTAATATCGTCTCTAAAACCTTCGTACTGGGCTTGTGCTCTTTTGTTTTCTCTTTTTAATCTTTTTCTTTCTTGTATACCGCCAATAATAGAAGTAGCGCCTTTCACAACGCCTAATCCAAGCGATACAGCGCCTAAAAATTTAGCAGGACTTTTCTTTTTACCTACTGGCATAATATTTTATTTTTTAAATTCATGTTCATTTATTTATAATTACACTTTTTATGCATTATTTACTACTTTGTACGATCTCAGAGCTAACAGCAAACAACTCTGCTTTTTCTTTTGAATTATTTTCAAGTGTAGCCTCTGCGTAATAACCTTTTAAACTAGATAAATTAGCTTTGTTATTTTTTTGAAACATAATAAAAGTAGAGGCGTTTATTGTTGGTGCTACAGTCATTGTGTCATTGCTAATCACGAGTGTTGGTTGTAAATACTCATCACTAACAGAAACAACAGTGCCAAGAAGCTCTAGCATGCTAGTAGGTGCAACGTTATATCCACCACCCTGAGACACTGGTACATACCAAACAGTATCACCAACTGTTACTGAATTATTTAAAGACTTGTCAAATGTTAATGTTATCTGCATATTATCCTACTGTTAAAATGTTATCTAAAGCTAAAGTTATAGTTAAATCATCTGTTCCATATTCAATAATTTTTACATCAGCAGTTATTGTTGCTGACCTACTACTACCTGTAAAAGTTACTGTTTGGCCGTTTTCTATTGTCTGAGTAGAGCTCGATGTAATGCTTACTCCAGCGCTAACAGCATCTACATGCGGTGTTCCAGTAATTCCAATACCAGACATAATAACACCCTCTGCAGCTTTAATACCGTTTGTGCTAGTAATAGGTATTGTTTCGCTATCACTAACAGCCGCGTCAGTAGTTGTTACTACAGGGTCTATTGTAACTGCTAAATTACTAAGTTCAATGATAGTATCATTAAAAGTTTCAAGATGTATACTTGAACCTTTGATAGTTAGTGTAATACCAGAACTCCAAGTTGAGCTGTTACCAATCAATATAGTACCACCTGGACTATCTGTTATTACTTCAACGCCTTCTGGATCAGTGCTTTTTACTTTTGGTATTACATAAACATCTTCTAAATCTGAAGAGTTGTTATAATCTTTATAACCAGGTATAATTGCCTTTATTACATTGCCCGCAGCTATACCTGTTCCTGTTACACCCATTCGTTGCGAAAACTTACTAACATCAGCAACTTCTATATAAAGCGTTTCTCCAGTTGTATCAGAGGCAGAGGTTGTAGTAGTTGTAGTAGTAAACTCAAAGTCGTCTCCACCAGGCTGTTTAGCTATAACAAATTGACTTGTACTTAAAGTTACAGGCCAATTTATAGATTTAGTAACAGGCGTTGGAGTTACACCAGTTACTGAGCTACTAATTCCCGTTGCTGTTACATTGGCAGGTAGGGTATTATAGCTACCACCGTTTGAAGCAGACGCTAAAGAAAATGTCAATGTAGTGTCTTTGTATTTATATATTTTAGGTAGTATGTAAACTTTATTTGTTGACAAACTACTATTTAAAACAGTCTCGTTAACAGCGTATAGTGTAATATAATAATGATCGTCATCTGTTATAGCAGGAAATTGTATGCTACCACTATAAATACCAGTTTCATCTATAGTTTTTACATCTAATCTATCTGGTGTAGCTGTAAAAGCTAACGCAGCTTTTAAACTACCGTTTTTGTCTAGCTCTTCTGAAAAATTATAAAAATGACTATCTTCGTTTGTTACTGTCATTGTGAATTCAGCACCAGGGTCTCCAACTACAGTAAAATCTTTAGTTACTATAGCCGACTGCATTGGACTTAAATCTATAATTATATTGTTTATTGTGTTCATGTTATATTATTATATAATACCTCCTTGGTTTTCTGTGTTATGATCTAATTCTAAGACAATGTTTAAGTCGTGAGCTGGCATTATAAAGTCTAGCTGTATACTAACTTTTAATTTAAAAGGAAACCACTCGTAACCTGGGTTTAAAATCCACTCACTAGTGCTATTATCATCGTATATTTCTTCTATCTGTATACCGTCTGTTCCTATAGTTAAAGGATTACCATTGTCATCTACAGTTTCTAAATCCTCACCAAAGTAAACTATTGTGCTTGGCACGTTACCAGTTAAGTCAGCCCAAGTGTCTGAAATCCAGTTTGGCTGTACATAGCTAGGGTCTGATTGAGAAATATAAACTGGCACTTGGGATAACGCGTCATAACCGTTTAAGTTTAAAAATCTAATACTAGCGGCTGTCAAATTGTTTTGAGAGTCTCCAAATCCAGTTGTAGGATCTAAAGGATCTAAGTTGTACTCAGGCCCACCATAAGTACCTGTGATAGGAAAATCATATACAGCCTCATAGTTGTTAAAACCTATAGTAGGTTGTACTGGAACTAAATCTATTTCTACAAGCTCTGCAACACCATCACCAGCGGCATATGTATTTGCTAGCGTTACAGCTAGTCCATCTCCATTAAATCTGTAATTTTTTAAAACAGAAGAATTTAATCCAAACCCGCTGGTAGTGAATATAGACGTGTACGGGCCAGCCGCGTTAGCCGCGTCAGGCGAAAAGGTTATAGAGTATTGAGTAGGTGGAAATGTACAAGAACCATCATCGATAGTAGCGCCAGCGTAGTAGTTTGTAGCATTTACGTTAGTACAGCCATATACAGGTGTGTTTTCATCTATGTCAATTTGTATATTTATATTGCTTGATAACCCTCCAGGCCCGCTAGGCCCATACTCAAGAAAAACAAACGCTTTAATGTAAACTGGGTATATATATGTTGTCACTGTACCTGAAGCTACATTGTACATCACCCAATTATGCTCAGATTCGTTTGTTGATGGTGAAAATTGATCGTTGATTAAGTCGCCATTATCGTCTGCGTAAACTTCAACCCAAATAACTTTTGTCCATGCAACACCATTAGCTAACAAATCGCCATATATTGTAGCTCCATTTCTTTCTGATTGATAAGGCCCTTGTGATGATGTAGTAACCATATTTGCACCTGAGTTGTAACAACCTTGACCATTTGGCAAATAGTCGTTAGTACCAATAATTTCTTCGTAAGTAAAACTGCTATTTACGCCGTGTGGCGTTGAAAGCGGTGTGCAAGAATTATTTATATTTAAACTTGGCTCGTGTTTTATAAATCTAGGTAAGCTATCAAAATTTAAATTACCAGCAACTAAAGGATATTGAAAAATATCTGGTGTTATTTTTATCTCTACAAAAGGAGTGTTAGTATCTGAACTATACTGTACAACAGTAGGGTTAAGCACATCTGGCTCTGTTACTATATCAACGCTATAATTGTTATTTGAATTAAAAGTTACTGGCATATTATATATTTTTAATCGTCATCATTTAAATCTTCTACAGTTAGGCTGTAACCAGTATAAACACAAGAACCATCGTCGTTTGTAGCTAATGGATTATAGTTGTCCGCGCTAGAATTAGTACAACCGTAAATAAGTTGGCTACCACCACCACCACCTCCACCAGGTTGTGGTCCAGAACCTCCAACACCCGTAAAGTTGTATATACAAGAACCATCATCAACGTTAGCATCTGGATCAAAATTAGTTGCGTTGCGATCTGTACACCCAAGAGTAGGTAGTATACAACTACCATCATTAACAGTAGCAAATGGGTTGTAGTTAATTGCGTTAGTATCTGTACAACCAAAAACTGGGACAGGTGATAACAAACAGCTTCCATCATCATAATCAGCTGTATTGTCATAATTACTAGAAGTGCTGTCCATACAACCACCAGTTAGTTGTACAGGTGGTGTAGGCGTGTAAGTACAACTACCATTGTCTAGAGTTGCTGTTGGGTCATAGTTGTCTGCGTTTGGATCTGTACAACCATTTACAACAACAAACAAGCTAGAATCAAAATCTACAGTAGTTGGCCTACCAATACCTTGAAAAGAAAACTCATCAGTTTTTATTTCATCGTTATCACCTTTTATATAATTAAACCACTTACCTTCTTTTTCTATAAACTCAGAAACACTACCTTTTTGTTTGTCAGTTTCTATTAAAGTGCTTGACCAACCGTCTTTGTTTTGTAAATTATAATAACCACTTTCTCTACTCGTAACCTCTAAATTTACTTTTGACTGAGAACCTTCGTAGCCTAATGTTTTATAAGACTTTATAACATCTGGCGCATCATTAAGTAGAACAGAAACTGTTGATGGTGTATATATTCCATAGAAAGTATTTCTATCTACAGCGTTGCCAGCTTGGTCAACTTCAACATGGTGTTTGTAGGGTAATGCGCTTTTAAAAGTGTAATAGCTATTACCAACACTAACAGCTTGCTCTGGAATAAATGATTTAAAGCTAGACCAACCATTTACAGATTCTTTAAAAGAAACTGTAGACCCTATAGATGGTATAGTTAAATTATATTCGTTTTTTCTATCATCAAAACTACCTAGAATAGTTGTCACGTTGTTAGTGCTTAAAGCATCTTTGAAATAATCAGACATACCATACTCTGATATAGGTGTTAAACCGTCCATAGATAATCTAAGTACAGCACCTCTTTGCTTGTCTGTAAAGTAAGCTCTGTAATTGTCTTTTGCAAAACTTTCTGGATTTGTAGAAATACCATAATCACCAGCAAAAGGCATTGTTTGTCCTAAAACTCTGTCTGAAGCTATTAGCTGCGGATTACCATCAGCATTAAACACAGCATCTTTATTAGCAGCTACTCTTATAACTCTATCTTCACAAAAAGTTATTAAGTCTGTATTTCTACTAAATAATTTTTGAATACTACCATAGCTAGGATTTAAATCTTTAGTTATTTTTTCAGCTTGTATAAATTGGTTTAAGTTGTTAACCCCACTATCACTATTATATATTCCAGAGTATATTAAACCATTTTTTCTTCTTTCATTTTTATACGGTTTTTCAAGGACGCTACTTGCTTTAACACCCTTGCTAATAGTAACAGTGTTAAAATCATCTCTTATTCTATTTGATTCTACGCCGTTGTTAAATGAAAAGCAGTTAAACCAAGATAATGCAAATGGATTTTTAGCAACGTTTGTATGTACAACATAAGCGTTTGCAGGTAAACTAGAACTGTTTGTAGCAGTTACATTTACATAAGCAGTGTTATAACTACCATCTTGCCTTGTAAATATTAGCCTTACAGCAGGTTTTCCAGGTGGTTGGTAAGCCGTTAGGTCAAGCGGTGCGCTTAAATAAACTATGTTGTTAGCCCAAGATCTTACAAATGTTATATTATTTGTAATTGTGTTAGGCCTAGCAGGACATGTCACAACACTACCTTTTGGCGCAAATATCTCGTTGTTGCTTTGGTTTATATATAAAGGTAGCGCCTCACTAGCTTCGTAGTAAATATCTAAGTCTGCAGTTTTCTTTGGTTCTGTTTCAAATATTGCAGGATTATTACTTACTATAATATCTGTATTGTCACTTATTTTTTCTTCAACAAATTGTATTGCTATAGCAGAAGAACTACCCATAGCGCTCAATATATTTGTACCGTTAATAAGTACTGAACCCAAATCAACTTCAGATCCTATATTTATTTTATATGTTATTCTTCTGTTATGTGCAGCACAAAAAGATTTAAAAACTTCTTTTAAATTTGTATCATACGACTGTGTTGTGTTACCGTTAATAAGAAAATTACCATAAGCATTAGTAAGATCTTCATAATTTAAGTAATTATATCTTTTTTCAATTTCAACACTTTTTATAGTAAAAACCTGATCCTTAGTATTGTTGTCTTTTATTTTAAACTTAGAATTTACCGTTATTTTGTTTATAATTTCTTTTAACTCATCATCTTTACCACCGTAGTTATTTTTGTAATCTAACAAAGCATCGGTGTTGTTGTTTGGCTGCCATATCTCAGGCCTGTTCATGTGTCTAAACATTAAATCACCTTGACCGTTGACGCCAGGCTTATCGTTTGTAGCTTTTATACCTATCCTGGAATAAGAAAGTTCTATATACCAGTCTCCATTTTCTTGATAAATACCTTTACCAAACTCTACCTCAGTATTACTTGTACTGTCTATATTTCTAGTAAACCTCACGTGGTTAGGGTTGTTTGTATCGTCATTATCAGCGCTACCAGCTGGATGCACACCAACGTAACAAGCCTTATCAACAAAAAATCCACCGATTATACCTCCAGCAGAATTTGGCAATAAAGAGTTTGAAGTTCCACCAAAATCTAGTAATTGTTTCCACTCATCTTTACTGTTAGTTCTACCAGGAGTTGTACTACCAGTATTAGAACTTTCTGTTGTACCTGTTGTTATACCAGGCGCGGCTGTATCAGAAAAATAATGAGCATGTGCTACGTTTTTTATTTCATAGTTTGTTATGCCGGAAGACTTAGGAACTATATTTTTTTGAGCAACATCATCAGCATTTATTTTTACAAAAAACACGCCTTTAAACTCTGGTTTATTAACAACTTTACCAGTGTATAAAATCAACTTTAACCCAGACTGTGTTTTTGTTTCGTTAACAAACGTGCTACTCAAGTCTGTTTCGTCTATTTCTGGATAATCAGGGTATATTAAATTAGCGTCAGCTGTAGTAAAAAGTTTTTCTAAAGTTATATTATATTGACCTGTATTAGTTCCAGGCATATTGTCATTAATATTTTTAACTTTATACCTTGAGGTGTAGTCGTTAATATCATTACCTACTCCAACATGTTTAAAAGCTATATAAACGTCTTCTTTTATTTCGTGAAGTGGAGATGAATTACCATTTAAATATATTGTTTTATCTATATCAAAGCTTCTGCTATCAACAGTTGGTGGGTTTGTACCAAAAAGTAATTCAGCATGATTAGTGCTTGAGCCCGTTCCAGCTTCTAAATCTGTTAAAGGAGTTATTTCTGTTTTTATATAATCAGGGGCTTCGTTTTCTATTGAAAGCACTTTGTACTTAGCTTCTTCTTTAACTAAAGAGTTAGAGTCTGTGGCTTTCTTTAATATTAAAAAAGTCTCTTCATCAATTTTGTTTCTTTCAGACGACGGAAATGCTAACCATAAATCGCCATCAGAAGCAGTATACACTCTACTCATTGCTACATTGTAATACTCTGTTGAAGTTTCTTTAACATAAACTTTAAAAGCACTAGCCCATACAGGTGGGTCAGTTAATACTTTACCTTGTATTTTTGTTTTGTAAGCACCGTGTTTTTTAGGTATTTTAAATTGTGACTCGTTGCTAGTAAAAACAGGACTTTGTCTACCGTAATCATCTATATAAGAAATACCTATTTGATAATCCCTCATGGATTTTAACGATTGCTGACCTTCTCCTAGTACGATAGTAGTTTCAGAAACATTTGGAATACTTGTAGAGTTACCAACATAGCTAATATTAAAATGCTTGTTATCAGTATATCTTGAAACGTAATCACCTCTAATAATAGGCTTGTTGTCTACGTCGTAATTTTGCTCGTAATTACCATACACAATTCTGTTACCAGTTATTTCTTGTGCTAAAGCTTTTTTAGGTACGTTATCATAAGATCTTAATAATTGATTTTCTGGTATTGCAGCGTATATCAAGTCAGCCGTAATCTCATAAAGATTAGCACCCCAGTTGTTTAAATATTCTCTGTCAGAAGCTAGCTCACCAATGTGAACACTAGGCAAATCTGTGTATTTTATTTTATCAACAATATATATAATAGGAGAATCTGACTCAGTATAAAGTATGTCAACTTGAACTACATCTAATGGCGTGTGGTTAGAAATAAAGTTTCTTAATTTTAAAGAAACTAAATTGTTTTCCATTGCAGTGTTGTATGCTTTTTTAGGATTATATTCGAAAGAACCTGGTTTGAATATTGGCTCTGTAAAAGAAGATATAGTAGAGTATTCACCACTATTGTATTTATATCTATATCCAAATCTAATAAATTTACGCGGGAATATCAGCTCAGAACTTTCTTTTACACAATTATATGTTATAAGTGTTGTTGGGGTTGTTGAAGATATAGATAATATCTTAAATGTATAAGTATTAGTTGCTTGGTCTTGCTCAACTATTTTTATTCTTATTTGATCTGTAGTTGTTAGGCTTTCTGTAGAGTTTTCATCTAGCATCCTAACATTATCACCAATTTCAAAAGAACTACTGTTTGGAACAAAGTTTGAAAAAGATATAACACCTTCTTGTCCACTAACCATTAAACCACTACCATCATCAAACTCAAACGCTGCTTTAGCAGAAACTTCAGTATCGTATTTTGGCTCTACAAGTAGTTTAGATTTTGGTGAAGGTTTTATAACTGTAATATGCTCTTTTAAAAAGTCTAAAGCATAGTTAATATTTATACCTCTATCTGGTATTACAAGTTTTGTGTGGTAAAAACCACCTTGGTTAGTTCCTTGTTCGCAAAGTTTTACATCTATTTTTTTTGGCTCGTTTAAATTGCTTGTCCAGAATAAAAAATTATCTAAAACATTAATACCTGTAATTAATTCTCCAGAAAATTCTAAAACATTAAGTGTGTCTACAAAAACAAACTCGACGCCACCAGCAATTGAGTACTTTAATATTAAACTTTTTGTAGGGTGATAGACAAACCAATAAAAGCAATTTTCTTTTTCATCAGCAACAGCACCTATACATTTAGAGCCTGGCGCTAATTGATTGTTTAAAAAAACACTAGTATTACCAAGTATGTTTTGAACTGCACCAACATCAGAACCTTCTGAGGTTGACACCTGTATGTTCATAGCGTGTCTATACTGACCATTTTCTACTAGTCTTTCATCAAGGTCTTTATTCATCTTACCTTGATTAAAAACGTGTTTAATCTCCGGCATATATTAGTGTTTTATTTGCTTAGATTTACCTCTAAGTATTTGAGTTAATTCACTTAATTTTAAATTTGATAATCTTAGTTTTGCTTGTCTTACAGCTGCAAATCTATCTTTTTTAAATCTTCTTACTACGTACTCCGGTACGTTAGCACGTGTTGACAATATTGCATATGCTATACACATATACATAGCTTGCTCTGCAAACTTGTGGACTTTCATCTCTGAGTCAGTACCAAGGCTATCA
>Ga0208013_1000532_pt1 | contig 20703 bp, 27 predicted proteins | sample 16_taG_FD_184091 | JGI IMG/M metagenome (GOLD analysis project Ga0208013, IMG submission 184091) | Marine viral communities from the Subarctic Pacific Ocean - 16_ETSP_OMZ_AT15313 metaG (SPAdes) (version 2) | ecosystem: Environmental > Aquatic > Marine > Oceanic | place: Pacific Ocean | collected...
TCATTGGAGACAAGATGGGTGTAGTACAAAGAAAAGCAATGTTGAAGGCCGAAGGTTTCTTCCCACACAAGAAGAACGCCAAAGGCACAACCATCATTTACAGCCGCAAGCACCCAACAGCAAAGTTTGTGCGCGTGGTTGTGGATTCGGGCATTGACAGCAAGACCAACAAAGTTGTCGGCAAGGTTGGCGTCAAGCTCTGCTTCGTAAATCGTCAGAAGTCTTGGCGCGAGATAACAACACAAATCTTCACAACCAACACCGGACTTGTCAAGACAATCAAAGCACAAGAAGCAGCAGAAAAGTTTGTAAAGACATGCAAGCACTGCAAGGCCAAGAAGTTTACAGCGAAGACAGGCAACGTCGTTTGCTCGAACGCATGTTGGACTGCTTGGGGCGGCAAGAAGAAGTCCGCGAACACAACAAAGAAATCTTCTCAGAAAACCACTGCACAGAAAAAGGCAGCGACACCAAAGAAGAAAAAGTCTCAGAAGGTTACACCAAAAAACCAGAGAACTTATCCACTCAATAAAAAGCCTCAGAAAAGGGCACAGAAAAAGCCACAGAAATCTTCAAAGAAAATCGTTGCAGAAATCTTGCCAGGAGATCTTGTCACGGCAGAGCTAATTCACTGCGATGTATTCAAGCAGGATATGACCGGAAGCATCCTCGGCGTTGTGATGAGTGTGGACAAGTACGGAAGAGTAAAGACCAACTGGACAGCAAACACAAGTAGTGTGCCTGAGTGGGAACTGCCTAACACAGATCACTACCATGTGCACATGGCGAACCACTACCGATTCAAGGTGTTGTCCCGTAGTGTTGAATGGGCGGAAGCGGCTTAGGTGGTTGTGGAGAATCTGCTATTAGTGTTTTGCTTTGTAATGACCTTGTTTACAATTTGGGAGAAGTAGGGTATGCGAATTGTCCGATATAGTACAGGCACAATCCCCCGATGTCAACCCGTGAGTATTGTGAGTTATATGCGGCATGCAATCAACTGTTTGTGAGTTGTATGCGGCATGCAAGTGTTACGCTTGCAACCCACAACTAACCGAATGGGCCGCGCGCACAAAGGCAACCGGGCACAATAATGCCCGATACAAAAGACGATTTTTCAGGTACAATACTTGTATGAGCATGAAGAGAGACAACAACGAAACCCGCGCAATCGGCGCGGGGCTGTCAATCGGGCACGATAATGCCCGAGACTTTTCTGCTCAGTATGGTATTATTATAACAGTTGAGGGGCACTGAAGCCCCGACAGTCTCGGAAGGACACACAACATGACCTCTATTTTTCTCGCATCCGCAAACGACATGACCCTAGCTTTCTCGAACATCGGGAGCGCGTTTACTTTCATCCTCGACAGTCACGCCGACTTGAACCCGGAAGGCTCCGCGCTTATGCTCGGGTCTGTCCCGGCTACCAATAAGGCCGTGAAGGCTTCCAGCCGTCGCGTGCTGACCTTCTCCGCTGCCGGGGCGGATGCTGCTTCGCAGGTGGCCGCCGCGCAGTCGAAGCTGGACGGTGCCCTGTCCGCTTGTGCGCTCGTTGGCGTGGACCCCGATAACGTCGCGACCGTGGGCAACCTTCGCGCCGCTCTAATCGAGGCTCAGGCCCTCGTTGACACCGATGAGGCGGCCGCCGTGCTTACCATCGAAGTCATGACCTTGCATAAGCGAGGCTACAAGAACAGCTAGTTGCTAGCTGCAAACAATCTTGCCGGGGTTCGCCCCGGCTTTTTTGTGCCTACTGTGAGTGCTTGCGTGTGCTAAGTAACTCACGGCCTAATGTAAAAACTCACAAAACTTTATTGACAAAATGTTGACATGCGGGGCACCCCCCCCGCCCCCGGGGCCCCAATGTATGTGCTACGCAAGTATTCTGGGGATAAGAAGCGCCTAAGTACATTCACAACGCGTAAGTAATTTTCCAGACTTTCGTCTTTTTAACCCGGGAAAACACTAATTACAGAGGAGAGCGGAACACATGCGGTTATTAAACGAAGAGATTACAGAAGAATTCCTCGAAAGACTGGTCGACGATTCAGTCATGCGGCTCGAGGCAGCGCTAGCATCCCTGGACGTCTCCATGGACTACATCGCGGCCCTGTTAGGGGACCGGCCGGGTGTAGAGATCAGCCAAAGGCAGAAGACAATGGGACGGATGATGCCTGCGCGCGCTTCCGATCGCCCGGTCGTTCGCCCAAAAGGCAAGCAAGGAGACGAATAGCATGGAAAACGTGGTGATAGTAATAGGAACAGCTAGCGTGCTAGCGCTATGGGCATTCAGTTTCGCCGGCGCATTGCATATGTTGTGGGATACGTTCGGTAAGCATGTTACAGACCTAGCCGGTAAGTTGAAGAGGTAGGTATGAGACGCGATGACCAACCCCCTTGTACACGCTCTGGTGTTTTTGGCCGCGGTGTTGATACCTGGCGGCCTACTGGTCTATTTTGCTTGGCGAGCAACGCGTAAATCTATCTCCCCTAAGGGGGAACCTAACCGTACGGCCCAAAAACAGGGTTCTGAGGATATTCCAGTGACTCCGGAAGAAGCCCAGGAGGCATTCCGATACATGTTTCCGAAAGATTCTCTGCGCGCGAAGAGTCGACGCGAGAGATTAGAGGCTTTAAAGGCCTACAAAAGCCGGCCTAGAAAAAAATCCCAGTAGAAATTTTACAGACTTTTGTGTTTTGGCACAAGAAGTGCATATATCCACAACAACTTATTTAGGATATCTGGTATACTGCGGCCTACTTATGTCTGTTATGTGTAAAACACTTGCTCGAAATCCTGATCTTACTGAGGCCATCTTTTGGGTGTGTGTAGCCAGTATTATTGGATCTGCCGTCCGGATTCTGCTACATATCTGGTAGAGTGTTCCCATTACCCTTCGTCGCTATCAATCGACACTACGGCTGCATGCTGGGTGTCTCCGTGCAATACGGAAGTCTCTCCCTGCGCTACTGGAGGGTGCGCCTGTGTATTTGCATTGCCACCTACGAGTTGTGCCTGGGGTTGGAGTACAAAAGCCGATTCTAGAGTATGTGAGGGCGTTAAAAAATTGCCGAGAAAAAATCGCGGGAATTTGACTAATTATATGTGGAGAGTGTCACATGATTGCCATCAACATCGTTCTTGCCTTATTGCTGGCCAGCTGCTCGTTTGCCGCGGCAGTCTGGGCTGTTAAGAATCGGAGAAGTTTCCATCTTAACCAGAAAGTGGCTGCTGATTTGGATTCTATTATAGCCGATACTCTGGAGGCTGTACAAGCAAGCAAAAAATTCTCGGCTCCGGCTATTGAGGGGGAGGCCTCCGCTTTAACTGCCGAAGGATTCAATATGCAGTCTCCCGAAATGCTGGCTACTCTTGTTACCGTTCTGGTTCATCGATATGGAGACGTTCGTCTTTCAATGAATGACTTCATGATTAGTGACGAGGCATATGTTTCAGTGTATGTCGATACCACCTCTCAAGAAATCGTGTTATCGATGAATTCGGAATTGTCCTTAAAGGACTCTTACTCTATCGTCAACTATGGAAACAATGACGACAATACTTTTCACTAACATGCGGCGCTAGGCTATTTAGTACGTGAAACTCGGCGACCTAGTAAAATCAACCAAAAGTAACGGAAGGATTGGTATCGTTATGGAAATATTCGACGATCTCGGTGAGCGGGATCCGTGGATACGGGTTTTGTTCACACATCCTCAGGAGACATACCAGTGGGTAAAGAAATCCGCACTGATTTTAGTACCAGAAGAAAAGGAGGATCCGTAGACCCTCCTTTTGTGTAACAACTCAAAAATGGGAGTTTATGAGTCGCGCCACAGATTATTGCTAGCAAACTTAATCACTTCTTCTGCGGAATCTTCGTTGTAGCCATAATCGTCTATAAGTGTCTGGACCATGCTGTTAAACTTCTTCTGTTGTTTTACATCTCGACTCTTGCTCTTGGTAACAATACGCGAGATATCTTTAACAGATGCCACAAGCTTATTTTCAATCGCTTCCTGAAGTGGCCCATAGGACCGCCAATCAATGACTTCGCCGCGGCGTAACTTGGCAAACATATAAGAAGAGATGTCCGCGCGGAAATTGTTTTTAGCACTTCCCTTAATACCGATTTGCTCTTCAATCGAGGCCAGGAATTTTTCATCCGGTTCCATGTCCTCTTTTGTCACTCGGTCTTTGACCTTGGTATTGTTGACGTGAGCCTCGGCATGGTCTAAATAATTATTGAAGAGAGCCTCGGCTTGTTCTTCGTAAGCAGAGACAAAGGCCTTGGTAATCTCTTTTTCTAATATGGAGAGATATTCTTCATGCAAAGTCTTTTGCAAAAATTGTAGACACACTTTACGGGTTTCCGCGTTGACGATCTGTTCTTTGACTTGTTTGATCAATGCATCGCGAATTGAAATGGGGGTGATCATGTTCTTGGTGGAATCGCTCAGGGCAGCATCAATCGCCTTCATAATAAAGCGAGTAGAGATCCCGGTCATCCCTTCGTCCTCTACTTCGTCACGGAGGTCTTTAATGTCTACTTTTTTAATCAGACCCTTTTCTACAATCTCTTGGCCGTTATAGATTTTCATTTTTGTTAAGGGGTCGACTTTATTCGAAGCCTTCAGCCGCGACAGAACTGCAAACATGGCTGCCACTTCTAGTGTATGTGGGGCGATATGATAATCAAAGTCCGACCTTCCAATAAGTTTCTCGTAGATCTTCACCTCTTGTTCATATTCCAAGCTGTAAGGCACGTTGACACGCACAATCCGATCAAGGATAGCCTCATTGGTATGCTCGGACTTAAACTTATTCCACTCCGCTTCATTACAATGGGCGAGGATAACACCATCAAAGTAAATCATCGCCTGCTTACCGGGGGAGGGAACGTTCTTCTCCTGGGTTGCTGTAATCATCGTGTGAAGGAATTCAATCTCATTCTTGAAAACCTCGACGAACTCTACAATGCCACGGTTGCCGACATTGAAGGCACCGTTAAGAGATAGAACGCGGGGGTCGTCCTCCGGGTAGAGATCTAATTTAGAAATATCTTCTGACCCAATGAGAAGACTTGTATCCTGCGTGTTGGGGTCCATGGGGGGAACCACACCCACACCTTTCCTTCCGCGGATAGAAAAGGAAGACTGAGTGATAGGAAATTTAGTAAAATCGCTCTCGAACTCGTGAATGAGTCGGTGGCGGCAGACTGGACAAAGATCTCCCTCTACTTTAATACCATACTTCTTCTCAAAATCTTCTCTAAGGGAACGAGGAATCAAATGAAGTGGTTCCTCACGAATAGGACAACCTTCCAGGACGTAGATCGGAGTGCAAGCCTCAAGGGCCAATTTGATATGTTCGACGAGGGCCGATTTGCCGGCCCCTACGGGCCCTAGCAGAAGCAGCACCTGTCGACTCTCTTCTCCTTTCATGGAGGCAGATCTGAAAAAGCGCATCACTTTTTCAAGTGGTCGCTCCATGCCAAAAAATTGACTAGAGAAGTAATTATAAACCTTAACGCTATCGCCGTCAAATAGTTTGTGACACCGATCATTCGTCTCGTCCAGAGTAGTCAAACCATACGACATGATTTGCGAATAAAGACGCTTGTGTGCTAGATGTGTAATATCGGGCGTCTTTTCTATCAGCTGCAGATATTCCTCTAGGAACCCGCTGAATTTCTGCACTTTTTTGCTTTGGCGGTGCTTCTCAATATTTTCTAAAAATTTACTAGTGATGCTCATCTTTTAAAACTCCCAAATTTCATTTTCCACTAATGATACGAATTTAACGGGGTCACCCCACAAACTCTTAATGTAATTATATACCTTTTCGGCATATCTTAAATCTAAATCTCGTCCATCATGTTCGTGCACGAGACATAAAGTATTATCTTTCTCAATTTCGTCTATATAAACAATTGGTATACGGCTGAGACCAGTATTGCTGATCATTTCGTCGCGGACTGATTCCCAACCACCTTCGTCTGATATATCATCTATTGTAATCATTTTTTTCTCTTTTTTGAAGGAGTAGCTGAAATAATTCATCTCTCGCATAAACTCTTCGTCTAAGTAAAATCGTAAGAAAGTTATGTCGTTGTGCACTTCTCGAATCGTCATGACCTCTTCGAACCCATCCCTCTCTAAAATCTTTTCAAACAACTTATATCCCAAGTGATAGGGATTGATCTGACCCAGATGTGGGCGCACCACTTGGTTATGAAGTTTAATGAAGGGCAAGTGCAAGCTGTCCGGTAAGTTAAGTTCATTTATGATCTTGTAGTGAATAGTGCATGCCCAACCTTCGTTCATAACTTTAGTTAAGGCCTGAGGTATGAAATATTTAGAACTTTCTTCTACAATAAGAATCAAATTTCTTTCCCATTCTTGGAGATTCTTGCTATGCTCCGCGATGAATTTAAGAAGATTATACTCAGGCTCGAGTGGAACTCGGCTTAAGTTGGGGGTATACCCAGGATTTTTGCTCATTTTTGCCTGTTCTATAGCAAGTAATTCTTGGCGGCTCTTATATTTGATGCCCGGGTAACGGGGGACTTGATATTTAATGGCATGGGACGCGTCAAGTATGTGCTCAACCTTATCAATACCAATGGAGGGGTCCTCAATCAGTTTTCTAACGTACTTAGCCGAGGATTTAAAGCTGTCAATAATGTTATTTGGGTTAGTATCAGCAAACATACGATTATTTTTGAAAAAATCGCTATGACCTACGCAATGTGCCATCGTTAATATGTGAATATAGAGGGCATTTTCCCTCATGAGATAAGCGATGCTTGGATTTGAGTTGATAATCATCTCATAGGGAAGGCCTGTCTGGCCCATATTATACAATGTATGGGTTCGTTCGTATTCTTTGCCGTATGACCAGTGGCGATAGTGGGTTGGAAGCCCAACATAGGCCATCGCGCCCAGCATTTCTTGATAATCAATGATTTCATAGTCTATAGGGTGCCAATCTAGGCCTAAATCTGTTGCAACACGAAGGATTTTCTCGTCCCAGTGCATTAAATCGGCTTCAGTCCAGTTGCTCATTGGGCTTTTCCTCCAAATAAGGAATGAAAGGCGCGCCAAATATGACTTGGTTCGCCAATCATCACCTTTTTAAACTTATTATCACACAAAGGATTCAATTTGGACCATAAATTGTCCATTTCTTCGTTTTTCCAGGCCGAAAATGTGCCCCACGGAGTCCCATGGAATACATCATCTTTATCTACTTCGTCGGCGAGGCCTGAATATTGTTCATTTATCTCACAATATCCGGTTAACTGACTAACTTCTTTAATTTGTTTGAATAAATCAAGCGATTTTTCATTGTCAGAAGACCAATTTTCTCCATCTCCGCAATAAAAACTGTAAATATTCCAACTATTAGGATGAAATTCTTTCTCAACAGCATCCAACTCAAGGTCTAGACAACTGGAAATTATTGTTCCGCCGTGTGTGCCAACGCGGAAGAAGTCATCTTCAGAAACGCGCTTGGCTTCCGTGGAGTGAGAGATGAAAACCACCTCTACTTTTTCATATTTGTGGTTCAAAAACTGATAAAGAAGAAAAAAGAAGCTCCTGGCTAAGAATTTTCTCTCTTGAGACATCGATCCTGAGACATCCATCAGAAAAAAGATGACAGCCGTGCTATTTTCCTTGATCTTTGGCTTAATGTGGTGGTATTTCAAATCATCTTTGTGGAAGGGGAACCGTTCCTCGCTCTCAGGATCATAAGTCCCAGCCTTTTCGGCCATTTTTTGGCGCCGGATCTTTCTTTTGAGCGTTTCCTTCTTCGAAAGTCGGGGTCGGATGCCTTTAAAACGATATCCTTTGCGTTTTATGGTCTCTTGGGAGACGAATCGAAACTGTTTTTTCTCTAGATCGGGTAATTCAAGGTCATGGAACAAATATTCGGCTAATTCCTCAAGGCTTACCTCTACATCATAATATTCATCACCCTTTTTGTCGCTAGCTTCGCCGGTGCCTTGACCCTGGGCCTGTTGTGCTCTGTTTTTGCCGATCTTCTGCCCTCTTTTGAGCGAATGGTCACCTCCGGAGCCGACCGTTTTGTTATTTTCATTGTTTCCATAAATAAATCTATATTCTTTAAGGCCTCGCACAGGAATTCGAATCTTTTTCTTTCCATTTTGGCCTATGATGGACTCCTCAGCGATTACGTCCTTGATTGACTCCTTGATGGCTTTGTCAATCTTTTTCTTATGACGAATTCGATCGCTTGAAGCGCGATCGACGATGGATTTATGTTTGCGGAAGATACTCATGCACTAATTATCCTAAGAGAGGAACTATTAACAATTATAATTCATATATAATGAAATGTCAAGGACCTTTTTACCTATAATATCCATATGATGCATAATGTTGCCGTTTTAAAGCTTGATTCTGCCTTTAAGCCCATTGAGGTGATCTCATGGGAGGAGGCAATTGTCTTAACGTGGCTAAATAAGGCCTGGGCAGTCGAATTTTCCGATAAATGGGTCCATTCGGCGACGAAAGCCTTCCAAATTCCTTCTGTCATCGTGTTATTCCGATATGTTGACCAAAAATTCTTTACTTTGCCCTGTACTCGCAAAAATGTACTCATTCGGGACAACAATCAGTGCCAATATTGCGCTAAATCGTTTCGAGAGGCCGATTTAACGCTCGATCATGTGGTTCCAAGGTCCAAGGGGGGCAAATCTACATGGAAAAATGTAGTGGCGGCATGCAAGCCTTGTAATCAAAAAAAGCGTGATTTTTTGGTTGAAAATGCCCCAGTGAGCCTTATTCGACGACCTATGAAGCCCTCTTATCGCTCAATCATCAAAAAACGGATTGGGAATGGAAATTTAAAGTGGAAAGAGTATTTATGAACACCTCTTCCTAATTAAAGGGAGGTATTTGCGATGGGAAGGTATACTTGGTTGCTAGATCCAGGTCATGGAGGCATTATTGACGATGTTTATCAGACTGCTGGCAAAAGATCCCCACATTTCCCGGATGGGTCGGTCTTGTATGAAGGTGAGTTCAATCGCGACGTCGTAAATCGCATTTTGGACTTATGTGCAGGAATTCGGCCTGGACGGTGCACTAAACATGCTCGTTCTAAGGTTGATGTGATAAATTTAGTGGACACTCAAGAAGATATGCCTTTGCGGGAGCGAGTTGCGCGAGCAAACGCCATTCATCGTGAAAAACAAAACTGTATCTATGTTTCCGTGCACGCAAACGCTTTTGGAAATGGAAAAGACTTTAACCAAGCTAAAGGAGTGTGTACCTTCCACCATTATAGATCTAAGAGTGGAAAAGTGCTTGCAGAGAGCCTTCAAAAACATTTAGCAGACCTAACCGACTTTCGGGATCGAGGTGTTCGGGCAAATGACACTTGGGCCAATTTTTATGTCCTGCGCAAGACTCATATGCCGGCCGTCCTCTCTGAAAATGGATTTATGACCAATTTTGATGATGCTATAGCTTTAACTGACCCTCTAATAAGGCAGGCGGTTGCAAATGCCCATTTTGCCCTTATTCAGGAGATTGAAGAAAATGGACTCTAAAGACAGGATAATTCATGAAATTTCAACTGTAGTTGAAAGTTTGACCTTAAAACTTGACACACTTCAGGATAAAGTGGACGAACTGTGCAAAAGTACTGACTGTGGTCGCGTAAAGAATGTCAATAAAGATCTTTTGTGTAGGAAGCCACCAAAGAGAAAGACCGAAGAATAGATGGAGTTAATATCTACCCACTTTGTGAAAACACAAGATGTGGGCTATCATGGAAACCTCTTTGGGGGCGTAATGCTCGCATGGTTAGATGAAGCAGCCGCGGCCTACGCAGCGCAGGTTGCAGACACGCCCCGAGTAGTCACCAAGCACATAAGCGGTTTGACCTTCCAGAAGCCCGTTAGGCCGGGTCAGATCATCAAGATATATGGAGAGGTGCAGAAGATAGGAAAAACGTCTCTAACGCTGGCTATGGAGGCCAGACGGCACTCTGTGTATAACGGAACTCAGAAGGCTGTGGTTAGCACTCAGATGACCTTTGTACGCATAGATGGAGATGGGGAAGCCATTCCGATCTCCGAGCGCGTGCGCCTGAAATATAGAGATCCCAAAGATTTCACCTGATTGTAACTATTTATAGTGTTATGAAACTCCTACTTGAAAACTGGCGACAGTACCAACTACTAACCGAAGCACAGGATATTGGTGCGCTTTATGAATCTGGACAAATCACCGAGGGTGAGTTTCTAGATAAGATTAAGCACTTTGCCAAAAAGAAGGGAATTCCACTCGCTCTAGCACTAAGTCTGGCGGGAAGTACTATTGGGCCCCTTCCGGCCGAAGCCGGGGTTGATGACGGGCCCGTTCAGGATCCTATTGCTCAAACCCAAGACGATGACTCTGTTACCACAGATATGTTGAAGAGTTTGCAAGATTGGCCTCTTTCGCCGGCGCCGAAAGGTGTTGCTCCGGGTTTTGTGTACGTTCCCCCGGAGGAGATTCCGGACACAGCATATTTAGGTGATAATTCTGGATATGAGAATGCCGGTGAGTATCGGAAGACAGTAAAAACTAACAGTTTAGATTTATTAATGGATCAGCTTTTTGGGAAAGATTCTGGCGCTATCTTCGGCGGAGGAGATTCGCCATATTCGGTGGAGTTTGAAAAAACCGAGGATGGAAAAAACATTCTTCCTTTAGAGTGGTCATTAAGTTATGAGGCCGCGGTAGAAAAATATATAGCGTCGCAAAAATGAAACTCCTACTTGAAAACTGGCGGAAGTATATAACAGAAGGCGAAGCCGAGCATTTCCCGTGGCTCAAGGATCTGAGGGACCTGGGCTCAGGGCCAGGGCTAGCTGATCGTCTTAGGGTTCGGCTTCAGGCCGGGGACGATCGATTCAAGATACTGGGTGCTGGTGCCTTTCGTACGGTTTGGTCTCCGCGGGGTGATGAAGATCATGTAATAAAAGTTGTTCACGACAATGACAACAACAAACTACAAATGAACAAGGATGATTTTGAGACAGCAAAACGATACCCATTCATTTTCCCCAAAGCATATGCACATGCTAACGATTTCGAATGGATTGTGATGGAGACCATAACACCTGTGAAGGATCCTGATGCGATGCAAAAAGTACTTGATCGATCTTTCGCCAAAGAACAAGAGGCTATAAGGCGTCTAGGCGCGGAGGGATCTTTACCCCCTAACCATTATGGGCGTCAATACAATTTGGCTGATCCGTTTGATATGATGAAGTTAATTATGGCGTCTTTTCGATTTGAAAGAAGCGATACCCCAGAGGCAAAAGAAAGAAGCGCCAAAGTAAAATTTCCTGATATCAAGCCCGCGAGGCTTTTACAAAAAGCTATCTCACCAGTGGCTGGGCGGGCTTATCAAGAGCTTAGCAAGGCAATGCATGAGTTCCCCATTGATAAACATGAACTCGGCAAGGGCAATATTGGACACGACACAGATTATAACTTCAAGATTATTGACGCTTCGGTCTTTCCACCAGAGGAGTGGTAATAAATGAAACTCCTACTTGAAATACTTCTTGACATTGTTTTAGGATTTGATATACTGTAAATGAATGAAAAGGTATATTTATAATAATGAAACAAATTTTAACAGAATGGCGAAAGTTCATTACTGAGAACTCTAAGAAGATCGGCACACTAAACTCGGACTATGCCGGCTATGTTGAGTTATATAGCCCCTACAGCCAAAATAGAGAACAAGCGCAAGTAGGGGCTCCAGGCGATCAAGTTGAGATACTCGGGAGTTGGAGTGATAAAGGCGTAAAATGGCTAGAGGTTGACATTAACGGTACAAAGGGCTGGATAGATTCCGGTGAACTTGATTTGCCGGGTCTTTCTGAGGAAGATAATTTGGAACAAAACATTTATTCGTTTGACTATGACGAGACTTTAATCAGGCACAAGCCAGACCCCGAAGATCCTGAATTCGGTATCGTATACGACGGACTTCATGAAGAGAACATTGCAAAGTTAAGAGAACTTGCCGCGGCTGGTAATAAAGTGCTTATTGTTACGTCGCGCTCAAAACGCACAGGCGACAAGCACCCCTGGGATACAGCCCCGGATCCCGAAGAATTAGTGGCTGAATTAGGCCTTCCCGTAGAGAGTGTCCATTATACACATGGTAATTTTAAAGTGGAAACTCTGTTGTCACTCGGAGTTGTCGAACATTGGGATGACGATGAGGAAGAAGTTGCCGCTGCGGAAGCAGTGGGAATCAAAGCTAATCTGGTTCCCTCGGTCCTTCCAGAGGGGGCGATTGCAAAATGGTGGGCCAATAAGCTTCATGAAAATGGCAACGAGGTCTCGCCGCGGATGAAGAAGTATCTTAAAAATCATCCTTATATGGAGCCTGATAGTCTCCAGCAGACTAATTAATATTACGCAGGAGCATCGTGTTATGAATATAAGAAAAATTATTGCTGAAGAAGTCCGCCAAGTATTGGCTGAAAATAAAGAGGCAGCGCTGCAGGCACTAAAGAATCTTGAGGCGATGCCCGAAGAAGAACTTCGGGCAATCCTCAACAAAGCCCTCCCTCTTGTGAAAAAAGAATTCCCGAAATGGGCTGAACAACAGGGTGGAATCTCTGAGGAGTTGGAGGCTGAGGCCGGAGGACTGAAGAGGAGCGCGGCTACGGCCGCGGTGCACACACCACTTGGTCGCGACGCGTTGGCTCTTCTCATGACGTCGGTCGACCGGGCTACCCCCATCGCCCTCAGGGTCGGGATAGTACTCTCGCTAGTTAACTTATTCTCTCCCATAGACATGGGCACCATCCTGTCGGCCGGACTGCTTGATGTGCTGGGTCCTCTCGCCGCGCTAGACGATGTAGCGTGGCTAAAGCTCATGCAGTGGCGCCTTGAACAGGCTGGGCTCCCTTCCAAAAGAATTTACGATAGAATTTCTCAGCTGGCCGGAGAGAAGGATGTCCCCGGCGGCGATGTTCCCGAAAACCCGGCGCCGCCCAAAAAGCCAGGGTTCCTTAAACGAATGATGGGCAAAAATAAACAAGATCAGGAGATGAACGAACGAAAGATCAGAAAGTCGGCATTACACAGAATCATTAAAGAAGAGCTGGAGGTTGTTTTAACCAACGAAGAAGCAGAAGAAATATTTAACTTAGACCCCAGTGCCCTCCTAGATGAGATGCTAAGCGAAGATGACGACTGGATCCAGGATGCCGAAGAAGACATCGAACGAAGAGGAACAGAAGGAGTCTGTACCGGTGAAAAGTTTGGCAGTGACAGCTGTCCCCCGGGATCTAAGCGTTATAATCTTGCCAAGACTTTCCGTAAAATGGCGAAAAAGCGCAAAAAGGACTAAAAGATGACCATCGACTACAAACAACTTAAGACCCTTGTTAAAGAGGCGATGTTCACCGGGGGCGGTGTTAATGAGCCCTCGGCGCCAGAAGGTATTCCTCATAGAATGCCCGCTGCTGAGACCGAGCCCAAGGATCAAGATCAGGGAACCGAGGAAGCAAACGAATTATATGATGTCGCTCTGACAGCCCGAGAGGCTACTGAGCAACTGGTAGAGGCACTAGACGATCCAATCTTTGATGCGGCCTATGAGCATGCTTTTAAGGCCTCTGCTTGTTTGCGTCGAGTGCTTAATTCTTTAGAAGAATCCGGGGCCCATCCAATGCCTCAACAACGAGTGGTTGCACCTCCTCCCAACATGCAAAAGTATGCGGGGGGCGCCAATGCTGGTGGTTTCGCCGGCGGTATGGGCACAGCCGCCATGGGAGGAGATATGTTTGAGGGCGCGGATCTCAAGGGTTTTGGTTCCGGAATCGCGACCCAATCCGCACATGCGAAGGCCGCAAAGGATAAAGGTGCAGCCCTTGCTAAAGGCGATGTATTAGGTGGCGTGGATAATCGCGAACGACAAATCTTATTGCAAATTGAAGATGTTCTCACGGATGTTGCCGAACAAGCAGATCTTGTTAAGTACCGTCCACTACTCAAGACCTTTTTAACACAATTTTTAGCCAAGATAAAGAAAGATCCGGATGTTCAAAAGAGCAACGACGATGAGATGGAGTTATAAAAATGAAAATTAAACGTTCTGAATTAAAACAACTAATCCGGGAGGCAATCAATGAGGCCAGTTCCGTTTTACTGGAGGCACCTGATGCTCCCATCGTCGGCCAAGAGCAGACCGGTGATTATACAAAAGACCCTGATGGGTATGAGGGAGAGATGGCAAAGAGGTCTCTTTTTCATATGTCTCAACAGGCACAGCAGCTGCACGACATGCTGCAAGGGGATGAAAATCTTGAACCATGGGTACAGGATAAAATTTCTAAGGCGGCGGATTATTTAGAAAAGGCTTTTAAGGCCGTCGTTTATGACAAACAACATCCGGAGGGAAGATAATGTGGGACTGGGCACACTTTAAGAATGAGGGCTGGCTAGCCCATACACGACGATCGGCAAAATTCTCAGGACTTTTGCTCCTCTCTGGACTTGCAATGATCTTGCATATGATTGTCCCCTTTTGGCAACAACCACGCTGGCTCTCGGCCTTGGGAATTGCTAAGGCATTGCAAGCCGGAATGGAGTCACGCAAGGAGTAATATGAATGAGGAAAATTGTCCGGCTAGTTTATGTCCTGACAGTCTTCATTCTTATCGATCTTACTGCTACAATATATTGGGTAGCTAATGATTTGGGTCATGAGGCCAACCCTATAATGGCTTTCTTTTTAAAGATCTCACCACTCTTATTTGTAATAGCGAAACTTGGCTTCAGCGCCGTTGGGATTTGGATCCTTTATTTTTTTAGAAAACGATTCACCAGAACAATTTTTAAGGTCCTTTTGGGCTTAAACCTGGTTTATATCTCAGTTTTTGTTTACCATTTATGGGGATTGCTCTTTCTATTGTTGGCAACTAATTAATATTAATGCACAAATGTATAAACAATTCTATCGGGAATGTCTATCATCTCGAACAGTTCGTAAGTGATTTTTTTCCTTACTCCCAAAAACAATTAGGCTTTGATAAGCCTGTTACAATTCGTTTTGAAAGTGACGAGAAAAATTCGGGAGTGATGTTAGGCAAAACCGCTTATTATGATCCCGCCGGGATGGAAGTGATTTTATATGTGGATGGCCGGCATCCTAAGGATGTTATGAGGTCTCTGTCTCATGAGCTTGTGCATCATGCGCAGAATTGCCGCGGTGACTTTACAGCACAAAATAACACAGGTCCCGGCTACGCTCAGAGTGACCCACACCTTAGAAAAATGGAGCGTGAGGCATATACTAAAGGTAATTTGATCTTTAGGGACTATGAAGACCTAATTAAAACAGGAAAAATTAACATCGAGATTGATTTCTCGGACTCAGGAGAACCAAAAATGTCACTAAAAGAGTGGAAAAACAACGAGATCAACACCAAGTTGATGAAAAAGTGGGGCTTTCTTAAGGAATCAAAAGAAGTAGCCACCGAAGATCTGGAGGAAAGGTTGGATCCCAGCGATCCAGCATATCAGAGCAAAAAGGCGCTTCTAGACAAGCACGCAAAAGAGACCGGAAAGACAACACGAAGTTTGTATAATAAGGAGCCCGCAGATGTCGCGAAAGCTGATGACGAACTTGCCGGTGAAGAGGCGGGCGAAGATGCCGCTGAGGAACTCGAAGAGGGCTGCGGTGATGCTTATCGATCCGAGGATGAAGAAGAACTCGAAGAGGGCAACGCAGCAGATTGGGCCAAGATAGTTGGAGATACCTCACCTGTTCCCCCGCACGACCTCGATGTCTCCGATGACGAGCGCCTAAGGTGGGAGGAGGATCCTGCCACCTTTGCAGGGTTCGGTACGCCTGGGGGGGGAAGTGATGAGGATCCCCATCCGATTCGCGCTCTGTACCGCGGTGATAAGAAGTACGACGACGAAGACGTCGAGTATCCGAAAGACGTAGCAGCGCACGAGAAACGACAGCGCCAAGCTTTCGCTAAGCAGTTCAAAGAAAACAAAAAGATCTCTGTAAGAGAAGCAAAAGAACTCAGCGCTGTAGATTGGGCGAAGGCTTTTCCAGAGGCCTGGGAAGAGCTAAAGAAGATGGGCACCGGAATAGTCGATCTTGTTAAGGCTGCGCGCGCGGAAGGGCCCCGAACCGAACCTATGAGCGACGAAGAGAAAGCAGAAAAGAAGGCCCAGCTGGGGCAAGCTGTGGACGCTCTTAAACTTGAGTATAGATCTGGTAAGATCTCTGTAAGAGAAGCAAAACAAATCACTCGAAGAATTATCGAACGAATTAAAAAGGAGAGTAAGTAATGTCAGCACTTTTAAAAAGACGACGCAGAGAACGCGCGGCAGCAGCAGCAAAAGCAGCCGCCGAAGCAGCGCTGCTCGTAGAGGAACAAGCACAGGTTGCGGTGGAAGAGGCTGCTAGAAAGGCGGAAGCCGGCCGTGCCCGGAAAGCCGTCAGAAAGGAGAGGGAGGTCTCTGAGGACCTTCCTTCCTAATCAATGGCAGCATCTCATATTAATCGACGCCGCAGGTTGGCGCGAGAAGAAGCCGCACGAAGAGAACAAGAAGAGAGGAGAGAAAGTGATATGGTAGCACCATGGATTAATACAACAGCGCCCGCTAAAAAGAAAGCGACTCCGGCGCCGGTAGAAACACCAGTAGCAGAGCCAGCGGTCGTTGTAGAAGAAACCAAGAAGGCTGAAGAGCCTGCAGCGAAGAAAGCAGCCCCTAAGAAGGCAGCCCCTAAGAAGGCAGCCCCTAAGAAGGCCGCAGCCAAGAAGACTGCAGCGCCCAAAGCGCCCAAAAAATCTACGGCTCGTACGAGCAGTAAAACTTCCACCAGCAAGGGATCTTGAGGGTGGATTTTCGTCGTTTAACAAGAGACTTTTTACTCGGCGAATCTCGGGCGCCAAGTTTAGCAAGTTATATACAGTCTATTTCAGAAGTCTTAGACGCGGTGTCTCCGCGAACACGTACGGATGAACGACGTATTGATATGGCAAAACAAAGCTTGAGAGAGGTGCGTCGACAATCTCGACGCCTTCAAGAACGTGTAAATGTTCTAGAAGAGCAGGTTAAAATTCTAGAAGAAAGCAAGGGGTAATTCAATGGGTGGCGTCTTTGGACACATGTCCCACATTTATGATAATCCTAGTATGACCTTTGGTCAACTGAAGGATATTATGACGAAGGCATCGGCTGGGCAACTTGAAAACGTGACCGAGAAAACAGATGGTCAAAATCTGTTTGTATCTTATAACGTCCAAGATGGAACGGTTCGAGCGGCGAGGAACAAAACTAATCTCAAATCCGGCGGAATGAATGCCCAGGAACTTGCTGAAAAGTTTGGTGGACGGGGTGCCCTAACTGACGCCTTTGTCAATGCGTTCAAAGCATTTGAAATTGCCGTTAATCAGTTTTCTGATGAAGAGAAGCTAGAATTGTTCGGACCTGATACTAATATTTTCTACAATGCCGAGGTCATGGATCCGGCCAACGCAAACGTTATCAATTATGATACTAAAACGTTTTTAATTCATCGCGCTGGTCATGCAGAATTTGATCGAGAAACGGGCAAGCCTGTCTCATCCGAGGAAGGCTTTTCAGAACAGAAAGCCGCCACACTTCAAGCGGCTTTGGAAAAGGCCCAAGACCAGATGGAAGATTCTGGCTTTAAAGTACAGGTTAATGCTATCCGTCAGCTGGAGGCTCTCGGAGACGATGAGGCGCTGCAGCATGCTCTAAAGGGGCTAGATCGCGTGATGAGTAAGAGTGGGCTGAACGATGATGACACAATTGCTGATTATATCATTAAACAGTGGCGTGATCTCATTGAGCAGGAAATCCCTGAACTAGACGAAGAGGGTCAGCAACTGATTATTAAACGCGTGATGAGCGATTATTACGGAGCATTAGAGGGTGATGGGCCGCTGAAGTCTCGCGGACTTGAGACGCGTCAGATTGTGAAAGCCATTAACCAACCTGAACTAAAAGAAAAAGTTGTAGGCCTTATAAAGAGCTATCCCAATCATTTTAAAACCTTTATCTTCCCCATCGAAAGCGTTATACATCGCTTTGCCATTGAAATTCTGCGCGCTGTTCAGAGTGCGTATATTATCGCGGCCGGGGGGAATGATAAAGAGGTTGCCAGATTGCAGGCCCTTGTAGGAAAGGCCATCAGTGCCATTGAGGGCTCGGGGAGCGAGGAAGCGATGGAAATCATCAAGGCTCAAGTTGAAAAACTGAGTAAAATTGAAGATGATGGGTCCATTGGTAATGTTGATCTAAGCATGATTTCTTCGGCTGCAGAAGGTATCGTCTTTGACTATGACGGTCATACCTACAAATTTACAGGAGGGTTTGCACCAGCGAATCAGATCCTAGGTTTATTCAAATATGGACGAAAGGGTATCCCCGCGTTCGCGGATGAACTTCAGGAAAATTTAGGCTTTGGTGAGGGAGAACCACCGGAGGGCGAGTGGTACAAGAAGCGTAGTATTATTGTCGAAGAAAATGACAAAAGAGTTATTGCTGTGTACCCCGGCCGCTTTCAGCCCATGGGCCGACATCACTTCCAAACTTATCAAGCCATCGTCGACGAATATGGCTTAGAAAATACTTTTGTGGCCACTTCGGATGCTAAAGTAGATCCTAAAAAGTCCCCTTTAAATTTCAATGAAAAAAGAGTTATAATTAAAGCACATGGAGTACCCGAAGAGCAGATTCGAAAAGTGAAGAATCCCTATTTTGCGCGAGAGATCTATGAAGAGTTTGGAGGACCCGAAGACGTTGAGGTCAAGTATTTCGTCGGAGGAAAAGATATGAGGGACAACCCTCGTTTTCAACGAACTAGCGGCATCACAAAGCAAGGATATAACTGGAGCATCGCTGTCGCTCCTCACGTAGAGATTAATGTACCGGGGTACGGAGAGATGAGTGGTACAACCCTCAGACAGGCGCTCAAGGGAGCAACGCCCGAAGAATTTGACACACTTATGGGCTGGTATAATCAAGAGGCCTACGATATTCTTCAAGGGAAACTCCAAGAAATGTCTTCTATGGGGGGTGGCGCAGTTGGCGGTTTTGCAGGCAGAGCACCAGATGTTGTGGGCTCCGAAAAGAAGAAGAAGCGACATCCCAAGGATTTCCTCGGAGAAGATGAGTTGGTAAACGAAGTGATGGACTATTTATTAGGTATATCGGTGGGCTAGTGATGATTGATAGAAACGAATTCGCACAGGAACTAATGCTACGCGAAACTATACGCAAAGCTATAGGAATCGTAAGACAGAGGCGACAGAAGAGCGTCCTAGTCGAACAGCAGGGTGAAAAAATGCTTCGTGATGTCATTCGCTCTCTGATTAGCGAAACTAGCGCGGTCGCCTCAATGGCAAAGCACGACAGCACCGGTATCAATACTCTCGAAGACCTTTTGCGAAATACCAATCTATTATCAGTATTAGAGACCGGATATAAATCCCTCACCACTGACGAGAACCAACGGACCTCATATCGCAACCATATTTTGGCCGCCATTGAGAAGGCGCTAGCTCCCGAAGAGTCTAGGAAGGAAGCCGGCGAAGACGAAGAACTCGGCGCCGTGGTCAATGAAGATGTAACAATTGATATTGATTCCAAACCCGAAGACGATCCCGACTTTATTAGTGTGGAAGATGAAGAACCCGCAGAGGCTGACCCTAAGGATGTCTTTGGTCTCTCCGGAGAAGATAAAACCGGCCGAAATCGTGCCTTTACCGATTTCCAAGATATTGAAAAAAACATTCTTACTGCCTTTGATGACCTCGACAATCCTGAGGATAGTACTATGTTTGAAGAGTACCTTCTTAAGAATCTGGCACTATACTTTGATAAGTTCGAAACAGAGCTTAAAACAGATGTCGAGGAACCAGCCGTAGCAGCAGATGCACAACTCGACGAACCCGCTGCTGACGCATCGATGAAAGATGATGAAGAAATTGCCAATATTGAATTGCAAGAAGTCATTGCCCACCTAAACATAAACGATATTATCGAAAATTTATTATAAATGAAACCACGGAAGTCATCTTCCCAGGGTTTTTGCAACGATTTATCCCTCTCAGATAAGCTGAGAAGCCAAGAAAAATCTAATGAAGCATTTGAAATAATGCTCTCTGCACTTACCCTTGAGGAAATTATAGGTCTAAAACTAGAATGCTCAAGCCGGTTAACTGGTGGGAAGATGTATGGTTTTAATTTATGGTCGAAAGTAGTTGACATTACAAAGGAAGCGCTGTATAATGCAGTTATCAGCGTTGCCAAAACCAACAAAGAAGCAACTAGAATACTAGGCATTAATGAGCAGACATTTAAAGGATTAAAGAAAAAGTACAAGATAAGAGAAGAATACGACATAGAATAAGAATAACCTATTCTGAAACATTTGTCAACAACTAAATGGGGGTGGATCTGGTTTCGACGGGGATTAAAACCTGCAATGGTAGTCCTCGGACCACGGTTCGATTCCGTGCACCTCCACCAAAAAAAATATAAATATTACTTGATACCTACAAGTATATTTTATGTTATAATATAAAGTAATAATATTAAATTAACTATAGGAGAAATTATGATATCTATTAAAAGGCTTTTGGCTGCCTTACTAGC
>Ga0208013_1000538_pt1 | contig 20636 bp, 10 predicted proteins | sample 16_taG_FD_184091 | JGI IMG/M metagenome (GOLD analysis project Ga0208013, IMG submission 184091) | Marine viral communities from the Subarctic Pacific Ocean - 16_ETSP_OMZ_AT15313 metaG (SPAdes) (version 2) | ecosystem: Environmental > Aquatic > Marine > Oceanic | place: Pacific Ocean | collected...
ATTTGGAAATTAATAAAAGGAGATAAATAATGGCTATAGACGTAGCACAAAAAGCTAAAACTGGTGATGATCAGCCGAATGGTGGAGAAGGTATTGTTGGTGTCGCAGGAGCTAAAGGCTTAACTGCCGCCAATAAAATTGATTCCAATCATTCTGTTTCTGCTGGAAAATCAGCATCTTTAATTGACCAACCAACAGACGTAATGTATTCAAATCTCAAAGATAGATTTGATGATTATAATACTTATAGCGCATAAGGAGAACTAATATGGCAGCCGTACCAAATTTTTTAACCGGCAGAAAAAGCAGTATCGGCACAACTGCTCTGCAACTAACAACGACTAGTCATGTATCGCGTGGCGTTCAGGTCATAGCTGACTCTACTAACTCAGTTAAGATTTATGTAGGTATTTCTACGGTCACTACGGATGCCGCAGATGGAACTGATGGGTTCCCATTGGCTGCCGGAGAAAGTATTGTCATTCCGGTTAGCGACCCCAGTTTAGTGTATGTTAGAGCCCCAAGCGGAACTAGTTCAAAAGTATTCTTTATAGCGGTATAAAATATGCCTATAGTAATCCCTACAGGCGTTTTTAACGTCTATAATGAGGCGGTCACTCTTTTTGAGAGGGTCGCCACGTTAGTATATCCAGAAAAAAAAGAACAGTGTCCTAACTGTTATTTGGATACTCTAGGTACTCGCACGCGATCTGTTAGCGTGTACAAGACTGGCGGCCCTTATCCTTTTGGTAGAGGTATGCCGTGCCCTTACTGTGATGGCAGAGGCTACAAGGCAATTGAAGTTGAAGAGGATGTTAATATTAGAATATACTGGGAGCCTCGCCAATGGAAAGATGTTGGCATGGCTATAAATTTACCAGAGGGCTCAATACAGATAATATCAAAAATGACAGACTTACCAAAGCTAGATAAAGCTAAATATCTAATACCTAAGTCTTATGGAGATATAAGTAATTACCACACTATGAAGTTTACTAAGGCTAGTGCCGCTTATCCTCAGGGGTTTAAGCAAAACCCAGAGAAATACGCCGTTACCTTTTGGACAAGGAATGGATAATAATGGCTAACATTAAACTAATACAGAGTGTCGCTCAAATAGAGAAAGAGATTATGCAAGCTCTTGTTAAAGAGGTTAATTATGTCTTTAGAAACTCTATGGGTAAAATGCTATCGCCAATAAGAAGGATCGTTTCGTCTGCAATAGAATCAAGTCCAGTGATATCATCGCTAAATGGGGGTATTCTTAGAGCTGACTTTGGTATCCCTAAAGGCAAAGACGTCACAAGCGCGATTGTTGCATCTGTTGCAAACTCCACAGTCATTAGCATGAAAAGATTTTCAGTCGCCGGTAAAAAGATTTCGGGCGGCCTCTTTATACATGTACAGCCTTCTAGCTTTGCTAATTTATTATCTCTATCAGTCGGAGAGATTATTACAGAAAAAGGGACGCGATTACCTTGGTTAGAATGGTTGCTCACCTTAGGAGATCAAGTCATTATTGCTGATTTTGGGGTTGAATATACTAGCGCCGGGAGAAGTGGTGCGGGTCACATGACATCGCAGGCGAGGCCTTTTAAGGTTAATACTAGCTTCTCTGGAACTACCGGAAATAACTTTATTACCAGAGCGTTGGATAGGCATGTGGGCGAAATCGCTAAGGTTATAGAGAGGAGTATATAATGGCAGAAAACGAACAATATAAACATTTAAGAGGTATTGTAAACACCCAAGACGCCAATCTATCGAACACCCTTCTAGAAAACTTTATATCTTTTTACGATTGGGGCTTTACTGATGTTGGCGCTTTTTATAATATAGAAATCCCCCAGTCTGGTATCTATGGTGGAGACAGACATAAGCTTCGAGTTGTCGATGACCCTAATTATACGGATGGTCAGGCGTGGGAAGGGTATCGCTCTAATTGGGTTTGGGAAACAGGTGTTCTAAATTCAGAACAACCAATAAGAATTTCTGGCGTTTTTGTTGGAGGTACGTTTAGGGCTACTGGTAATGTAGAACAGCCTTATCATATAAATTACCCAGACGGCAGGGTTGTTTTTGACACCGCTGTTTCTACCAGTACCGAAGTTAAATTAGAATATGCACATAAATGGGTTAATGTTATTCCCGCAGAGGGCGTGCCTTGGTTTAGGCAAATTCAGCAAGGCTCTTTCAGGGCTGATAATACAACCTTTACGCAGTTTGGGTCTGGCGACTGGGCACAGCTAGGTCAAACCAGAGTTCAGCTACCTACTATTGCTGTAGAGGTAGACCCCACAAAATCACTACAGGGTTATCAATTGGGTGGTGGACAGATAATAAATTCAGACGTGGTTTTCTATGTTATTACAGAAACCCACTGGGAATGTAGCAATTTAATGGATCAAATAGCCTATCAAAATGATAGAAATATATGGCTGTTTGATACAAACAAAATAGCTGTATCTGGGGTATATCCTCTTGATTATAGGGGAGAGCTTAATGAAAATGCTTTACCTAGCGGTCTTTATCCTCAGTTGGTAGATGACGCACCAAATGTAAGTGATCCATCTTATAATCTTAGATATAAAAAGTGTTTTATAAGCGATACAAGATCGCAACCTATAACGGAGCTATCGCCAGAGCTATACATGGGAACAGTTCGATGTTCCACGCAAGTTAGAGCAATCTAGCCTGCTTTTTATGTTTTTTGTGTATATATTTATAACTAACCCAGAGGGCCAGAGGTGGATAGTTATACATATATGTTAATAAGGAGAAAATTATGGCGCTGAATAATAGAATTTTCTATGCGTGTCAAGCGGTTGCAGTTTGCAATACGGGTTATCCCCCGTCGGCTGGTGCGTCTTCAAACGTCGCGTTTGTGAAAGGCGTTCAGTCGGTTGGTATTACGAGTAACTTTACTTTAGACCAAGCATTTGAACTGGGCCAAATTGAAATTTATGAGAACTCGGAAGAAATCGCCGATATTGAAGTTACTATTGAAAAAGTTATTGATGGAGACAAGCTTATTTATGGATCTGCTTGTGGTAATTCTGTCAAGACTGATATGGTCGCGGCAGGTAAGAAAAAGTGTGATATCTACTTAGCTATCTATACAGACGCTGCTTCAAGTACGAGTGCTACTACACCCGTTCAGGTTGTAATGTGTTCTGGTATGTTTGTTAGCTCTGTTTCTTACACTTATCCTTCTGATGGTAATGCCACAGAGTCGTGTTCCTTTGTTGGGAATGATAAATTCTGGACAGATGGGGCCAACGCCTCGGCAGCAAACCCAAAAACCGCATTTGGTAGTCCGACCACTGATTTTGATGGTGCGGATGTTCCATCATCGGGTCTTGTAAGAAGAACAAATGTTGATATTGAAAACTGTAGTCTTCCAGCAGCCGTGAAGTCACAATCTTCGGGCGCTGGTGGAAAAAGTGGAGGTCATCATATCGTAAGCATGAGTGCAAGTACTGACTTTGGTCGTGAAAGTATCATGGAACTCGGTAAATTTGGCCCTTATCACAGATACGCAGGCTTCCCAGTTGAAGTAACTAGCGAATTTGAGGTAACGGCAGCTAGTGGTGACTTAGTTAATGTTTCAGGTAGTCATCCTAATCTTCACGCCACAGGTGAGCAGATTACGCTTAAAGATGATGCCGGTACGGTCATTGACTTGGGTAATAAGAACAAGCTATCTTCGGTTTCTTATTCTGGTGGCGACACTGGTGGTGGAAACGCAACAGTTACTTATTCTTACTCAACATTCAATACGTTCAACATCAATGGTGGTGGAACTTATTGGTAGTAGATAATTCGCGATAGTCGCTAGCACACAATTCGGGACGTGTGCGGTGGCAAGCGAAAAAGAGACGTTGGAATGGACTAAGGAAGGGTTTAGATGTCAAATATAGATATCGAAAAAGCTTTATATAGAATTATACAAGGTCGCTTGCGCTATAAGGTGCGAGACGGCCTTGTTCTATATATACATGAGCCTACACCAGAGCTAGTCTATGAGTCTTATGACGTTTACGATGAAGCCTACGAAAAGGCCTACTGGAGAGGTGTCTACGTTAAAGAAGAAGTCCTCCCCATACTCTTAGAAAACGATTACTGGAGCCCTCTAGACGACAAAGAGGCAGAAAGAGTCCAGAAGGAAATTGAAGACAAAAAGCTAGAAGCCTTTAAACAATTTATCCACAAGAAGCAGCTCGGCGCCATTAAAAGGGAAATATTCTACCTAGAGAAAAAATGGCAAAAGCTATATCTAAAAAAGAATTCTCTAGACCATGTAACATGCGCGGGATGCGCAGAGCTAACTAGAAACCAATGGCTTATTGAGAAGACAACAAGATTTCCTGATGGTTCTTCCTATAGTTGGAAAGAAGCCTCTGTCCCTAGCGCTACGAACTATAGAGCCTCTAGTGCTATTTCACAAGGGATGTATAGGTCTGTTGCTAGATCTGACACTTGGCGAGGAATGTGGGGCGCGGGCAAAGGAACAGAAATATTTGGGGTGCCCTTTTCTAGGATTACGCAAGAGCAGGCTAGACTTTGCATGTACGCTAGAATGTATGATAACGTGGCGGAAAGTCCGGAAGCTCCCATAGAGGAGATAATAGCGGATGATATTTGTCTTGATGGATGGTTCATAGATCAGAAGAAAAAACAAGACAAGCAGAAGAAACAAAACCAAGTTGATGGGATGATCTCGAATGATAAGATTAAGAACTCTGGAGAGGTGTTTGTTATGGCTCAAGACAAAGAAGACGCCCAAGAAGTATACGATCTCAACGATGGGATGGCCAGAAGCACAGTACATCAGAGACAAGCACAAATAGACGGGCAAGAGGACATGATGAAGTTCCAAGAGCTTGCAGACGTTAAACAAGATATAGGAATACAAAGACAACAACAGTTTAGTCAATCACTTAAAAATAGGAGATAAAGGAATGAAAAATGGATGATTACAATGCTTTACTGAAGCAGTCCCTTGACCTAAAGGGCAAGAGACAGGAAAAGTATAAAGAGCTATCGAAGGATAGGCTGTATAAAATAGCTAAGAAAAAAATACAGACAACTATGATCGGTGCTTTGGATACGATAGAGAAAAGCTTTGGTTTTTTGTGGGAGTCCGATGAAGAATTAACTAATGAGCAAGTTCAACTTAAAACTATTTTTGAAGATGCTCGCTCACAAATTCTAGATCGGGGAAATACCCAAATGAGAAACCTAGAGGCGGAAATGACACAGTACGACATTTCTTGGAACAGACATACAATTAATTTACCAGTAGTAGAAAAAGGAGAAGATAATGAGTGATAAGAAGGATAAAGATTTTGTAGAGGTTAACGCTAAAGACAAGAACGATAAAGACGTTACTGTCTGGGTTAAAAGACCTTCTACGGCAGAGTACAAGGATTCTCAGATTGAGTATAATAAGGCTTTTCGCGAAGCGTTAGAAGGCGGAGCTATTCTTAAGAAAAAGCTTGGCGAATACATGAGGTCTCAGGGGCTTTGGGATGATGCTAAAGATTCTGAAGAAAAGAAACTTCTTGCGGCAGTAGCAAAAGAAGAAGGCAAGCTCAAAAAGGGTGGTATCCCTCTTGAAGATGCTAAACAGATTGCGCTTGACTTGAGAAAGACGCGCGCTAAATTTAGAACTCTAATCGCGGAGAGAACTTTGTTGGACTCTAATACCGTTGAGGGCCAATCTGACAATGCTCGCTTTAATGCTCTAGTAACACTCTGTGTTTTGGATACAGATAAGATTACGCCAGTGTTTGAAGACTTGGCTCAGTATGATAAAAAGGGTGACGAGCCTTGGGCCATTGAAGCCGCTAGTGAGTTAGCTTCTTTGATTTATGAGTTAGATCCTAATTATGATAATACTCTTGAAGAAAACAAATTCCTCAAGAATTATAACTTTGCTAATAAAGAAAATGAGCTGATTAATTCTGACGGGCATGCAATTTTTCTAGATCAGGAAACAGGCAAAGAACACCTGATCGAAACAGAAGGTATGCGATTTGTTGCTTATCGCACAGAAGAAGGTTATCAAAAGCAGGATGAAGAAGATAGATATTTCGTTAATAAAGACGGAGTTGAAATTGATGAAGATGGTAATCCTGTTGTAGATGACTTTGTTCCATTCTTGGATGATTCTGGCAAACCTATCCCTGTGCCTATTAGCGCAGAAGAGGCGGAAAAAGCTGCGGAAGAAGCCGAAACCAATGAAGAAGAGGCTGAGACAGCTGAGGGCGAAGAAACCACATCAAAAAAGCGTGGTAGACCAAAAAAGACTGAAGAAGTTACATAATTTTGTGTATATAAACGTGGACAGTCTTAAAGGGGTAGCAAACGATACATATATGTATTTCGAGCTGCCCCTTTTTTTATATCAAACAGAGCATGAGAGGAGAATATGTCAAAATTCAATTTAACAGCGCAGTTGAGCTTGGCGCCTCCTACAAACGTTCCTCAAATAGTTAGGCAGGTTAATCAGCAGCTTCAGGGTATACAGATGCAGATTAACCCTGTTGTTAATGCCAAATCTCTTAACCAAGCAAATCAGGCTGTTCAGAGGGTTGGAGTAAGTGCAAAGGTTACTTCCAAAAATCTAAATACTGCTGCCGGTTCGGCAAACAGTTTGGGTTCTGCATTAGGGGCGGCGGCTAGAAGGTTCGCCTCTATTACGTTGGCTACGGGTTTCTTCTTAGCCTTGACTAGAGCTCTAGGTTCTGCTGTTGGTAGGGCTATCGAGTTTGAGAAAGAGATGTTGAAAATTTCTCAGGTTACTGGTAAATCAGTGCGGTCACTTAGGGATCTCAGTAATGAGGTAACAAGACTGTCTGGTAATCTAGGTGTATCCTCCGAAGAATTATTAAATGCTGCGAGAACTTTATCTCAGGCAGGTTTTGCTGCCGACAAGGTAACTGGGGCGTTGAAGGTTTTAGCTCAGACTGATTTAGCTGCTACGTTTGATAACATTAAAGACACGACAGAAGGCGCTATAGCTATTCTTAGTCAGTTTAGAAAAGAAGTTCGGGCGGCGGGCGGAGAAGTTCAGTTCTTAGAAATGGCTATGGACTCCATTAACGCAGTCTCTAAGAGTTTTGCTGTCGAGTCTGCCGACCTTATCTCTGTGGTCAGAAGGACTGGTGGTGTATTCGAGGCTGCCGGTGGTAAGCTAAATGAATTGATTGCCTTGTTTACATCTGTTCGTGCGACAACCCGTGAAACCGCTGATACTATTGCTACTGGTTTTAGAACTATCTTTACTCGTATCCAGAGGTCTGAAACTATTGATAGCCTTAGAGAGCTAGGTATTGTTCTTCAGGATACTGAGGGCAAATTTGTTGGCCCAATGCAGGCTATAGCGAGACTCTCTGCCGGATTACAAGCTCTTGATCCGAGAGACTTTAGATTTAATGAGATTGTAGAACAGCTTGGTGGATTCCGTCAAATTGGTAAGGTTATCCCTCTTATTAAACAGTATACCACGTCTACTGAGGCCTTAGCGGTAGCGAATAACGCGATGGGTTCTACCGCTAGAGATGCAGGTATTGCTCAACAGGGTCTTGGCAACCAGTTTGCACAGCTGAAAGAAAAGTTTGATGCCACTGTTCGTTCTTTGGCTGATAGTGATACATTTCAAACCCTAGCCACATCGGCAATTAAAATGGCTGAAGCCATATTGAGAATTGTTGATGCCCTTGAGCCATTGCTTCCTATGTTGACTGCTCTGGCGGCATTTAAGTTAGGTCAAATTGCAATTCCGGCGTTTGGTAAATTTGCCGGTATTAGCGCAAATGCGGGTGGTAAAATACACGGCTTCGCTGGTGGTGGTATGGTTCCCGGTCGAGGAAATAGAGATACAGTTCCGGCGATGTTAGAGCCCGGTGAGTTCGTTATGCGCAAATCCGCAGTCAAGAAAATTGGCGCGAACAATATAGCACAGATGAATAATGGCTATGCTGCGGGTGGTATTGTTACTGGGAGACGAAATAATTATGGTTTTAAGCCAAACAAAAAAACTTTTGATAAAGCCTTGACGCCGGAAGATAAAGCGCGATTGTTAGGTACGTCAGAATTGGCATCTAAAGAGACATCTGAGGACGCCAAAGTTTTAGCTGCTATTGGTAAAGCGAATGCAACTTATGGCCTATCTACAGGCACGGTTCCGGGTGGTTTTTCTCTTGACGCATCAACTAAGCAGGTTAAAGAAATAACAAGTGACAAGCCTTTAGGCAGCATCCCTCTTACCAAAATGACAGCTAAGGATTTTCAAATATTTGCCAAGGGCATTATGGCAAAAGTGCCGGGATCTACCATTGATGATGTAGCTCAGGCACAGAGATCAGGCGTTACGACTAATGCAACCATGCAGGCTTCGTCATACCCTATTGCTTCTATTGTAGAAAGTGGTGTGAGGTCCCAAGTAGACAGCGATCTGCAAGCTAGTGCTGCGCAAGGACTAAAAGACTCTGTTGAAGAGACAATATCAAGATTACAGTCTAGTGACGCGGGTGCAACCGTTAAGAATATGGGACTAACACTCAGTAGGGGTGCAGCACAACGAGCTGCGACAACCACCTCGAAAGATGAGCAAGCAGTTTCCTCGATGGTCGGGTTTTTGTTTGAGGGTGTTATTGATGCTATGTCGGGTGCAACACCTGCGGGAGAGAGAGCTAGTTTTGACTTACCAAGAGAGTCTGTAAGCTCAGCAAGACCTGAGTTAGTGAAATTGTTTGGTTCGCAGGCTAACCAAATGAAAATGGCCGAAGTCAAATCTTCTTTTGGAAAGCTATCCCAAATTCCAACAAAACTAAAAACATTTATAGGCGAACAAAGCAAAGTAGGACAAAGAACAACGGGAATAGATTTAAAGCGTGTAGGCTTCGCCAAAGGAGGTAAACCAAAAGGCACAGACACTGTTCCCGCAATGCTCACACCCGGTGAGTTTGTAATGAAAAAATCCGCCGCTCAGGGTATAGGTTATTCCAACCTTCATAGAATGAATCAATCTAATGGTGTTAATGGATATGCCGCCGGTGGTATTGTTACTGGGACAAGAGGGTTTTACGGGAATGGAGTGCCCGGTGGAGGCGCGTCTATAGGAACTATTCCCGGCATAGAAAGCGCGTCTAAAGGCTTTACACAACTTGCTAAAAGTATAGGGGATCTTGTTGGACAGCTGATAAGAGCTGGCGAATCTATTACATTGGGCGCAAATTCAGCGTCTGAAAAGCTGGTTCAGGGTGCAAATGTACTTGGGCCGGAACTCAGTCAGGCGGGTCAGGCATTTATAGGTTTGCCCGCAACGATTTTGAACCTGTTGGATGATGGAGCAGTTCAGCTCGGAACTGGCCTAGCAGACGCCGCCAAAGGAATAGGCTCTATAGACAATATAATGATAGAAGCCCTTACGGCATCATTAGCCCCTTTCACAGCAGCTATGGCAGATGCTTCCAAGGGAATTAGCGCTGTTGACAACATAATGAACACCACTATGACAGGAGCAATGGCACCACTCAAAACATCACTGTCATTGCTTGATGGAGAATTTAAGAAGTTTGGTAAAGAGCTAATGCTTAAGCTCAAATATTTTGATATTTTAAAGAAAGCCAATACTGATCTAGTTACCGTTATGAACGATCTCGGCAAGAAGCTTATAGAAAAGGGTGATGATTTTGACATATTGAAACCACCTATTGCCACTGTCGAGCAGGCACTTATTAGGGTTTCTGGTTACCTGAACAACTTTTATCAGATCTTTACGCCACTTGCGGGGGCTGTGCGGCAACTTTCTGTCGCCATGCAGAATCAGGCGGGAACAATAGCTGCAAGCGGTGCAGGAGTTGCGGCAGGAGCGGGCGGTGCGGCACTACAGGGGCCCATGACTCAGCTAGCCGCGAACATGTCTAGGGCAGCCAAAATTATGAGCAATATTGCAATCATTGGTGCTAGCCTTCAGCGGGCGATGGCTAATATGGTTGCGTCCCTTAATTCGGGTAAAGGTAGTATAAATAATATAACTATTAATTCCGCAGCCACAGCTCAGGAATTAGCCGAGCTAAAGGCTGAACTAGCAAAGGCCCAAGCTAGAATACTAGAGTTGGAAACTGCCGCAGCGCAAGCCTCCACCCAAATGAAAAAGACTGGCGCTAGTGGTGGCGCAGCCGCCGGAGGCATGATGATGGGTGGTGGTGGTGGTGGTGGCCAAATGGGGAACAACCTAATGATGGCGGGCATGGCGGCGGGGATGGTTGCCCAGAGCATGGACGGGCTGAACGACAAAACAAAAACTTTCGTGACAGATCTTACCATGATTGGTATGATGTTGGGGATGGTTGCAATGTCCTTTTCTCCTATACTAGCGGGCCTGTTTGTACTGACTGGATCTTCGACCACAGCCGCTGCGGCACTTTCCGCACAGACTGCGGCGACAGCTGTTGAAGTTGCGGCATCTGAAGCGGCGACTTTAGCGAAAATGCAGGAGACAGGTGCCGGATTCTCCGCAGCCGCGATAGATGCACAGAAAACGGTTGCCGGTGGTGCTGCTACCATAGCCGATAGACTCAAAACCGTTGCTGCCGCCGATGCGGCGAAGGCAGATGCAATGAAAGCCAGTGCCGCCATGCTGGCAGGCGGAGTTATGGCAGGTATGGCGATAGCCGCCACTTATGTTATAATGAGAAGTAAGGCGCTTGGTGAACAGGCGAAAAAGCTAACCGAGGAATATCAAGATTCTATAAAAGGGTTGCAGGAGGGTGGCGCAGGTACGAATCTCGCAGACGCTCAGGCTAAAGTTAGAGCTGCCCTTCAGAAAGAGGCAGAAGCCGCTGGGGCTACATTCAGTGGTTTCTTAGCGATGACGGCAGCGGCTATTGTAGTTGTCGTCTCTGCGATTGCCCTATTTATCGCGGGGGTTGCCACGGGTGGTCTGGCTTGGGCGGCTGCGGCAGCCATTTTTATTGGGGCGGCTGGAGCTGCTGGGGCGGAAATAGGGGCGGCGTTTGCAACGGCCGAGGAGGCGATAGGGGCGTCTACTGACGCTTTAGTAGCATCAACGTTCCATGCCGCCACAGCTCTGAACGGACTTACTGCGGCAAACCAAGCTATGGAACTTGAGCAGCTTAGCGGCGTTGCGTTAATGGAGAGACAAGGACAGGCTTTTGACGACTTCTATGCTTCTTCTCTCCAAGCCGCCGGAGCTATGGCGTCTTTTCAGGGGATGGAAGCTGGTATGGATCAGGAGTTCAGGGGTGAGATGATGGACTCAGACGTCTTTGAGGCCGTCAAGGATGGTGGGGTTGATGCAATGAAGGAGTTAAGTCAGGCATGGTTTAAAATGGCTTCCGACATGAAGAACGGCATGAATAGTGCTGTAGACGAAATGATTAAAGGTGGTAAATCTGCCAAAGACGCGATGGATAGCGCCGCAATACAGGGTCAGCTTAAAAAGTACGGAGCTGCCGTCGAGATGGCTACGCGACTCCAGATGATGATGAGCGGACTCCAAAAACAAGCAGCTAAACAGCAGCTGGGGCTTGCTGGCATGACAGACGCAGAAATGTCTCGGGCTCAGCGCCTTCAGGTGATGGCGAGGGAAAAAGAGCTTATAGATGCGCAATCCGCTGATACAGCTAAGAAAGCGTCAGCCGCTCAAGAAAAATCAATGCGGGACAGGTTAGAAGCTGAGGCAAAAGCGAAAAAGGCTGCGGCAGAAAAGCTCGCTGCGGACATAGCTCTCGCAAAACAGGCATATCGATCTGCTTTAGCGTTAAGCACGTTTGAGGTTGCCATGGTTGGGCTGAGCGGCGCGATGAGCATGGCAGATATGGAATTTGGGGCCCTTACCGGCAGTATAAAACAGTTTAAATCAGTTAACGATAAACTAATTTCCACCTTAGCCTCTGGAAATGTTTCTCCCGAGGCTGAACAAGCAGCAATGGCTACGGCTGGCCAATTTGGACTAGAGGGGGAGACAGTCGCTCTTATTCAAAAAATGAAAGATAACGAAAAAATACGAAAAGTATTGACCGAAAAGGGGATGGAGGCATTTAGTGGAGCACTTGAGGAGAGCGCAGCAAATTTAAGGTTTGATGAATTCATGAGAGATCAGGGTATTGATCTGTCTGGACTTGACGCTGACATAAGAACAGAAATTATGAATATGCTAGAGGATGGGCTTCAGCCGGGCGAGATTGAAGAAATCATGAATAAAATAAATGGCGCCAATGAAGAGCAGATAAAGGTGCTTGCGGAACTAGCCAAAGCACAGAATGATTATGTTGGTGCTCTGTTTAAATTTGGTGGTGAGGTAGTAAAGCTCAATGAACTATATGCTAAGGCTATTAGTAATGTAATTAGCGTCCAGCTAAAGGGAGCAGAGCGCCTAGCTAAGGCTCAAGGAAGAGACATGACCGTGGGAGATGTTAGGGCGGCAGAAGAAGCTAAAAGAAGAGCGCCATTACAGGCAAGAGGTCTTGTTGGAGGTGGAGTCGGCGCTACGCAAATACAGCTAGAAAGAAACAGACAGAAGGCTAGGGAGCTGGCCAATAGAGTTAAGGCAGAGGCTGAGGGCGGTCAAGACGCAGAAACAATAACCAATCTACAAAACGAACAAAAAAACCTAGCATCTGAGACCAACGCTCTTACGGAGAACCTTAAGAAACTTTCAGATCAGTCTAAGTTGGCCGCCGCCATTATGGGCGAGATAGATAAAGAAAAGGGAAAACGGGAGACAATAAGAGGTTTAATCTCCGAGTTTACCTTTGCTAGTAATCAGGGCCGGAAGGATATGGATAGGAATTTCATGGCTCTCCAGAGGGTGATGGAGACTGGGAGCTTGAATAGTATTCCGGACGAGATGAGGTCTGCTGTTGGAGGGTTATTAGGAACCCTTGAGGATATAGCGATTGGGCCACAAGGTCAAACGGGTGGAGAAATCAAGAAGATGCTAGAGATGCAGATGGCTAACCAGCTTAAGATTAGAGCTACTGGTAGGCCGCTTACTGCGGAAGAGATGCAGAGAATATTTGATAAAACAACAAAAGAAGAGAAACTTATAGATGACCTAAAAGCTCTTAATGCCGAAGAGGTTGCGGCGGCGACGGCTCTCGCTGATCATCAAGCAGATAAGATTGACGACTTGTTGGTGGGAATTGAGAGACTCATTGCAACCCTAGAGGCTGCGCAAGCGAATGCTGGTAATGCGGCACAAGGTGCGATGCAGCAGATGCAGATACAAGGGCCTATGCATGGAGGGTTAATTCAGAGATTCGCAGAGGGTGGAACAACAAAAGCAGCAAGATATACATCGAGCAGTAAAAATATGTTCCAGCCGCGAGGCACAGATACTGTTCCCGCCATGCTTACTCCGGGTGAGTTTGTTATGCAGAAGAGCGCCGTGGATAGTATTGGGTTATCAACCCTAAGTTCTATGAATAGTGGCAAGAAGCCTATCTATAGGCAGGCGGGTGGTCCTGTTACGAGTTGGACGAATTTTAACCAAGAACAACTCAATAAAGGTGTTCAGATATCGCCAGAATTACAGAAGATCCAAGACACTATTTTAAACGGTATAACTAATAGTATTAACAGTATCGATAAGTTAAATTTTGCAGAGCTTAATCCTGCGATTGATGGTAAAAAAATAATAGAGGCCGATACGGGCTGGCCGATGGGCGGAGCGAATTGGAAAAATTTTGAAATGGATACTGGGGCTGGCGGTGCTGTTTTTCTACAAAACGGTGCCTTAGCTAGGGCTGCGCTAAACGATAAGGCGAAGCAGGGGATTAAGGCGTGGAGTCTGCTGGCAACCCCTCTTGGTGCAATCAATGACCCCCTTCTGATGGCAAACCTTATGTTACAAAAATATGAGGGAAAAGATGCTGCTAGAGCTATCCAAGCCCATAGATTCTTTTACAATAAAACATATCCGAATGGTGGCCGCATAGGAAACAATAAAAACACGCTCGCTTATGACTGGTGGGATATTGACGAAAATACTGGGACTCGTAATACGCTAACGGCTCTTGTGACCTCTTCAAGTACAGACGACGATACGATTCAGGGGGATATTTCAGGTGGCCTTATTCAAAGCGTAATGGGTTCTGGGCAGATTAGGGACTGGTATAAGGATGGTGGAACAGGCGACTTGGGCTATAAAGATCTCGATAATGTTAAAAATGTGGAACGCACGGGCCCAGCGATGGCAAATATATTTAAGCAATATACCGAAAATTCTACATGGCCATGGAAATCACATTCTTCAGATCTATATGGAGGGACTAGTGTAGCCGGTATAAATTATGGACTACCCTATCCTCCTAGCGAAGAACGTGGATTAATAATTCCAAACCGAGCAACCGCCGGAACCCTTATGGGTAATCCGGGCAAGCAACAGTTTCAATGGTTGAGTGGTTCTCGTTTTAGGGGGACCAAGTCTGTAGAACAAAACGAAGAGTACTACCGCGCTTTGCTTAAGAGTGGGGAATTTAATGATGTGAAAATGCCGCTCTTCGTTATAGATCAGCTTGCTGGGGGAGCTATGAAGTCCGCATCTTCTGCTTATGGTAGCTTTTTGCACGACAATTTATTTAACGAAGCAATGCAGGGTCAGCTTAAAGAGTTTTATACAGACCCAAACGCGGCGACCGCAGAATTTCAAATGGGCAACATAGCCAACGCACTTACAAATGCCGCATATGGTAACTGGTCGGGTACACCCAACGCACAGGCTATGCTCAAAGTTGATGGTGCGATATCCGCAATGCCAAACTTTGAGCTAGATACGGCTGCAAAATCTGGGTTTACTGGCGGGCCTTTTGGAGACACTGAGGTAGCAAAGGCCTTTAAGGGAAAAGTTGGATACATTCCTTGGAGTCTTCAGCATGAGCCAGTGTTAAATCGCGGACTACTACAGAATCTTATGGACATGCAGGCGAATGCCACGGGGAGACTCGCCGCAGCTAACAACATAACTAACGGTTGGGGCGCAGAGTTCACAAACCTTTGGAAGAATAGCGACGCTGAAAATAAAGGTCAGTCGGCGGAATTTCTCGCAACAAAGATTTCAGAGCTTTTTAATAAGATAGAGGGAGGAAATGATGTTTGGGGAGCACCTCTTTTGGGTGTCATCAAACAACAACAAGAAGCCGCTGCCGCCGACGCAGCAGCACAAGAAGCCGCCGCTGTGGAAGAGGTTGAAGGTAGGGTCGTGCCAAATCTAGATGTTTTCTATGGCGGTGATGCTCAAAAAGCACAGGCTTTACTGACGGCTCTTGGAGAATATCCGGGTCGCGACAAAGCACCAAAAGGTATATATCGAATGCCAGCATACTCAGGATTACGCGGAGAGGAGGGTGTCATTGATGAAAAAACGGGCAACCCAAGGCGAATCTTCGCCATAACAGATATCAAGCGTAATAAAGATCATTTTGATGCAATGTTCCCGTTCTTTAAGGAACTCAGTAACGAGATTTTGGGTATGGCAGGACAGGGCTATATTACGTCAGCTTCTACGGATGGAGGTGTTGGGTTTAATCCACAGAAAATGGCAGACCTTGGCGGAGGAATAGGTGGGGCGAGTAGGGATGCTCTAGCGCGTTGGTCAACGCTGGAGGATGTATCCAGTTGGTATGGTAAAGACGGACTCCCAGATAGAGAAGCAGAGAAGATGATTGGCCTGTTTTGGAATTTTAAAAAGGTAAACACAGCTCTTAAAAAGATGCAGGGAAATGCACGAACAGCAATGCGAATGGCTGAGGAGCAAAATAACGGAATGTGGGCTAGATCTGGCCTGTTTGGTGGCGATGTCAAAAATTATCCAGACTGGCTGAAACCCGCACAAAGAAATCAACCAAATCAACGACCAAACCAACAGCCAAACCAACCCCAGCAGATTCCCCAACAAAACGCACAAGGCCAAGCATTCGCAACAGGTGGCCCAGTAGGAATAGACTGGTCTCCAAGAGGAACTGACACCGTTCCCGCGATGCTAACACCCGGCGAGTTTGTTATGAAAAAATCCGCCGTAGACAAGTACGGCATAGGCTTTATGGCTGCTATTAATGAAGGCAGAGGAGGTTCTGGAGGATATATGCACGAAGGTGGTGTTGCTAGTGGTAGTGTTTCACAGTTTGGCCCACAAGAAGACTTGCGTATCGATAGAGTGTTAAGCAACACGAAAACAACCTCCAACACCGTTAAGAAGATAGCGGGCATGATAACCAATGTGGACAATAAAACCACTAATCAGGAAGACCTATTAAATAGTTTTAACACAATGAGTGAAGCTGATTCGGCACTTTCCGCCCAAATCCAGTCGGGACTCTCCGCCATACTCAATCAGCGAATAGACCTCCCCGAAGATCTTGGTGAGGGTATTGTTGGTCGTCTAACAGGTGAATTTTTGGCTCAGCTTGGCACCCTCAGACAGGAGATGGACACAGAGCATACAGACCTAAAGAAACAAAATCGACGAATGCTGAAGCGGACGCGGGGGAATTTCGGTATATTGGCAGGCGCCATACCAGCAATGATGAGACCTTTTAATCCGGCGGGACCCCCTCAGTTTATGGCCACGGGAGGTATGGCTAGAGGAACCGACACTGTTCCCGCAATGTTAACTCCCGGCGAATTTGTAATGAAGAAAAGCGCTGTTGATAAGTATGGCGTAGGCTTTATGAGAAGCCTTAATAATGGTGCCTCTCCTACATCAAGGTCAAGAGGTGTACAATACCTTAAAAATGGAGACTTGGCAACATCGGGTGGCGGAAACCTCTTTGCGGGGGTCGGAGATATTGTTTCTTCAATTAGTGACTCTTTATCTGCCTTTACTCAAGCTTTTAGCTTATTTAGTGGGCTTTCTAACCTGCTAAGCAATACAATTAATAGTATGGCAGACATGAACATAACCCATAATATTAACATTAATGGAAGCGTAAACATTCCGGGCTTCTCAAAGAGGGCAGTCAAAAAGATAATTAACGCCGTAGTTGAAGAGGTTGTTGATGACGTAGACGCGAAGATAGACCAAGCTTTTGCAGAGCGAGACAGGAACAACGAGAACAGAACATAATGGCAACAAAATCACTACATATACAGAATGATCAGACCGACGATGCTGGTGTATACCAGCGTAACAGGGGTGCGGATCTTTTTATGGAAGCTCCCGGCGGAATTCAGCAGTTTACAAACTTTGACGCCAAAGTTACGTCTTATAACAATAGTGGTAACGAGGTCAAAGCGGGATTCTTTGATAGCCCATATAGATATAGGGAAGTGTTCAGAACATACGGCAACGCCACCAATATGCCTTTCGAGTATGAGAATGGCCAGTACTCCCCAAGCGACATAAAGATTCTTGATGATATAGCTATCGTTGCCTATAAAGAGCATAGCCAATCAGTTTATACTGTTAATCAGGAACTAGAAGGCGGGCATGTCATTATAAAAGTTACATATGAAAAGACTGGCGAAAAGGTTGAAGCTTTTAGAAGTGTTGATCTTAATAGCGGGTTGGTCATTCCGGACCTTGGAACCGCAGCTAGAAACTTAACGGAGTTTACTGGTAGCAACGAGATACCGGGCACTAATGCTGGCATAAATGCTGGATATAGTATTCAACCTATTGGAGATGTTGCTGATGCTTTGGGGATAGGTCCGACTACTGAGAGTGGAAGTACTGGGCCATGCGCTGATGGTTTAGTAGGGGATACTTGGACTTGGAATATGTCCGAAGAGGAGCCGGGATGGACAATAACCTCTCCGGGGGAATGTGCAGCGGCAGGGTGCGGCAGCCTGCCTCCTGCTTATGAGGGGGGGTCTGATCTTGAAACAGGAGTAGGGCGTTGTGGTGTGGATGATACGATTGTATATGATCCGTTTGTATCCGATGATGATATCCCGAAGAAGGTTAACGAGGGGGTTCAAGGTTGCGCAGGTCCGACAATGCCCGCAGACGCACTAGAGAATAAAGACAGCGCAATATTCTTCAGTCAGGTAAAGAACAAAAAGGGCGAAATTATTGACGTTCTTCAGGGGCTTGTGGTTGATTTTACACACGGTTCAACACCTGATGACGCAACACTGTTAAGCCTCAAGAGCATGTCTAATGCTAACTTGATATGGGTAGATGAGTGCTCCGCCGATTACGTGACTTACTATTATAAGGTTCCGGTCCCGCTGTCAGGTTACTACTACCAATACGGACAGAAGACCCAGTGCGGAAGAGTGGATATTTTTGAGCGGCGTAGCGGGACTATAACAGCTGTTGACGGGAATAAGATTACGGTAACAGGACCAACTGGAGATGGTGAGTTTGATATTCATCTGCTGAATGACTACGATAGAATTAAAATTGTTTCTGGGGTAAACGAAACTAAAAAAGATCACCCCCATCCTATTAACGGAATTAAGTACGTTAAACGACTTCCTGATTTGTATAATTCTGAAACAGAGAAATATGATATCCCTGTGGATAATCAGTATTATATATATGATGATGAAAACTTAACAATGGAAACAGAGACCTCGTCTCTTAGGGGTACCGATGGGCTACTATGGGCTTTTCAGCCGGACGACCCTAACTCTCGCACCGCAATGCCGTGGAGCACCGCTGGTTCGAACAAAGGCGCAGTTGGGGTTTGGAGATATAAGCAAACATTGTTTTCCCCTCACGGCCTCAACGGAGATGGTGTGATATCTCGCGGGACTACACCCTATATAAACGCGATGGGCATAGCGCCAATATCTGATTATGGGGGTGGATATGATGGCGCAATGGAGGACGATATAGAAAGAGTCAGCGATATTCGCAATGCTATGCATTTAATGGCGTGGGGATATAGGTTTGGTCAGGCAATAGATATTATAAAACAGCCCGGCACAGATTATTACTGGCTTGCTATTAGCGAGCTGGGGAATATAGCCAATGCAGATAGTGGAATGACTTATTTTGGGGAGATTCAGACTGTTACTGGCATGAGCCCTGTAGTTAACGTTCCGACTTACGATGAGGAGGGCAAAATTAACGGATATATAAAACGAGGTATAGGTCTACAAGCAGCTATTGACTTCGGTCTAGATCCCACAACGAAGGGGCTAGCCACGATATTTATAAATCATGAGACTGGTAAATATGATCAATCTATCGACTGGAACAACATAGGAAACTATTCTTACGGCGGGTTCGAGGATGATATAAAAAGCGCGAAGAAGGGTATAACCACAACTATTGTTTCTCCCTTTGGGTATCAATCCGTTCCGCCACTTAGCAAAGGATATGGGAAGGTTTGGCTTTACAAGGTAAGCATGAATAGTGCTGACTCTGCTATTCAGGCAATAGAAACCCCTGAGGAGATTAATGCGGGAACAAGAAATGGTCACGTTTCCTCAACTTCCGTTTTTACAAGGCGCCTGATGGATGTGTTCGCAACGGTCGGAGGTTTGTACTGGTTTAGAGCATGGATTTCTAACCTTAAGGCTGGACTGACTGGGTCGCCAAAACATTTCAAGACCCATAGAAGTAATGTCAACACCGGCAGTTTTGGCACCACGGCTTCTGATCAAATCCATTATAATTTTGGATACCCCGAAAGATGGGCACCTTCATGGATAGATGGAGACGAAGACGAATATGGAAATCCGGGCGGATTTGATTCGGGTACGGGTGCTGATCTGCCCGACGGCGGTATGATGGGCGGCATGGGTATGGGCGGTGACGGTATGGGCGGTGACGGTATGGGCGGTGACGGTATGGGCGGTGACGGTATGGGCGGTGACGGTGGCGACGGAGTCGAACCTGTCAGTCGTTCCGCTGGTACAAACCTATTGTTTGTTAAGTCGCAGAAGTTCGTAGCTGAGCTAATTACATATCAAGAAGAGTTCTCAAAAACGTGGGGCGATTCCGACGGGGGTGTTGATTTGTTTCGAGAATGGGTGATTCCTTATTATAGGACTAACGAGTCTCCGTTTCACCCCTATCAAACATCCATGAATGCCATGACTAATGGCTTTAAATTCGCTGACGGGTTTGGCTTTAATATATGTATGAAGGTTGACGATATTACAGATGGAAATAAGCCAATAATAGCTATTGCAAATACGGTATTCCCATATTTACCCAGTATTAGTAGAACGGCGGACGCTGCCCTGCAATCAATGCAGCAAGAATTAGATAGGCTTAAAAGGAGGGGGTATGAAGACGCAAACACTCAGAGCTTTATAGACAGACATACCAAAACGAATGAGTTTATTACAGACTTTCTTAGTGATGGAAGCGGAGAAGCTATAGATCTTGCCAGTATGGCTAGAAATGGATCAATTTTCATACATAATTGTAACCAGCCGGTAAATACTCAGGAGTTAGACTACACGTTAAGAGTCTCCCGGATGGACGCTATCCCCGAAGACCCTCGACTTGGTTGGCTAAATAAGAAATATCAAGGAAATTATTTTTATGAGTACAACTATTGGTATAGCGATCCCCCATCGATGATGTTTAGAGATGGGTCACTTCTTGTCGGCACAGATGAGGGTCGAATTAAAGTGTTTAAAGAGGAGTCTCTATCAACACATAGATATACATCTAAACGGATGCAGAACTATCCGACTCA
>Ga0208013_1000546_pt1 | contig 20384 bp, 20 predicted proteins | sample 16_taG_FD_184091 | JGI IMG/M metagenome (GOLD analysis project Ga0208013, IMG submission 184091) | Marine viral communities from the Subarctic Pacific Ocean - 16_ETSP_OMZ_AT15313 metaG (SPAdes) (version 2) | ecosystem: Environmental > Aquatic > Marine > Oceanic | place: Pacific Ocean | collected...
GGATAAATTTTAAAAATCGAGGTGATAATAATGTTTAACAATTCTTTTACAACAAAAAAATATTTGTTGCGTCCCGTTCGACGCTGTAAATCAGGCTGCAAGACCGTGCGGGTTGCGCCCGCATTAACAGGAACAAGTTATGAAAATTAATAGAAAACGTTTGGAAAAAATAATTTTAGAAGAAATAGACAATATGCACAGCCAAGAGCGCGAACTACATGACGAAGAAATTCCGATTGCATCCACCGTATATTTATTGGTTGGTAAGGCTTTAGATTCTATACACGATTATCGCGGAACAATGCCCGATGAACAAGAAGTTTCTACTGACTTTGAAGATATACATCACAAATTAGCTGAATTTTGGACCATGTTAGATGAACACCCCGACCTTGCAGATGGTGAGACACCTAAAGAACTTTTAAGACCATTACAAGAAAAGCGAGCAGAACAAGTTGAACATATAATTGACGAACTAACACAAAAAATTAAAGAAGATGACGAAGGTTGTAGTGAAGAAGAAATTTCTAATGCTTTAGAAGTTGTCTCACGATGCGTAATGGCAGGTAAATCCCAAAGACCGCAGTCAACAGAAACAGAATTGGGAGTAATGCCCAGAAAAGTCAGCGCCCCACCCGAAGGCACGACTGCCGGTGGTGTAAAATGGATAAAGGAAACGGAATCAAATGAGTAGTAAATATCTTTTAAGAGAATATTATGAGTTGTGTTCTGGAGGAGTTTGTCAAGACCTTCTAACTGAAGAAGAAAAGATTCAAGTTAAAAATGGTGCGACATTTCTTTCTGGCGTAATGCAACGATGCGACGAACAAAATGGAAATGGTCGCGTTTACCCCGGACCAATCCTCCAGCGCGAAGCAAAAAACTATATGAAAGTTGTTAAAGAGAACCGTGCGTGTGGCGAACTTGATCATCCTGAAGATTCAGTAGTTAACCTTAAAAATGCTTCACATATGGTTACATCCATTTGGTGGGAAGGGAAAGACTTGATGGGCAAAATCAAAGTTCTTTCAACACCAGCGGGAAAAATCTTAGAATCATTAATTAATGATGGCGTGATGCTTGGCATATCTTCTCGTGGGTTGGGCTCAGTGAGCGAACAGCAAGGAAAAACGCTGGTCGAAGATGACTTTCAACTCATATGTTTTGATATTGTATCAGAACCCTCAACGCAAGGCGCGTATATGATGATGAATGAATCAAAACAAAAACAAGTCTGGTCTAAAGCAGACCGCATAAATCGCTTATTAAACGATATTATTGGTGATAAATGAATAAAAATGATTTAAAAAAAATTTTAAAACCTCTTATAAAAGAGTGTATCAAAGAGGTTATCTTTGAAGATGGCACTCTTTCGGGTATTATTTCGGAAGTAGCCCAAGGTTTATCAGGTTTACAAACTATTGCACCCCAACAAATTACAGAAAAAAAGGTTATTAAACCAAGTCAACCAAGTGAAGCGCTTGTGCAAGCAAGGCGCGAGCTGGAAGATACAAAACGCAGCCTTCAAGAATCTACAGGCTTGAGCGGTATTTTTGAAGGTACTACCCCAATGCGTCAGTCGAGTGGCAAATCTCAACATGGAGCATTAAGAGATCAAGATCCAAGTGATCCTGGTGTAGATATTAGCGGTATTATGAAGATCGCTGGTGGTGCTTGGGATCAATTAAAGTAAAGAAAATGCAAGTTAGAAAAAGAAAAAATGAGACTGTCGAAAATCTTCTTAAAAGATTCGCTAGAAAGTCAAAAAAATCTGGCATTATTGAAGAATATCTTGAAAGGCGATATTTTAAAAAGCCATCCGAGATTCGTAGAGAAAAAGAAGCCCGCCGCCAAATAGAAATCGAAAAACAAAAATCAAAAGAAGCAAAGGAAAGAAGGGATTAAATAACTATTTATGTTAAGAGGATTATATTATGGCATTTAATTATAAAGCAGGACTCGGATCAGTTGGCTCATATCAAGTTGCAGGAGTTCCTTGGATAACAGGATCTGGTGCGAATGGTCTTCCGGGTGATGCAGAACATAAAATTGAATTTCCAACTGTAGCAAAATCAGTTTTAGTGATGCTTAATGATCCAACCACATTTTCGCCAATTATAGTAAGTTTTAATGCGACTGGTTCGGGTAATGTTGTTGGCGGAAATCATTTTTATCCGCTCGATGCTAATCGTGATGCAGTTTCATTCGGAGTAAAATGTAAGGAAATTTATATTTCAAATACTACAGCTACACCGTCTGGTTATATAGTGGTTGCTGAATTGACTGGTATTTCGTCCAATGAAATGTTTACTTTAACTGGTTCTGGTTTAACGGATTAAGGATAGCAACTAATGGCTAAATGGATACCTTCACCAAATGTTCTTCCGGGATCTACTGATATAGGTTCTAATCAAACGGATACCCACCAATTTACCGGTAGTGTTCAAATTACTGGCAGTTTGGCTGTCAATGGTGTGAACATTACTGGCAGTGGCGGCGGTGGCTCTGGTGATGTCACTGGTCCTGGTGCTGCAACTGATAATGCCATTGTCCGCTTTGATGGAACTGGCGGAAAAACAATCCAGAACTCATCAGTTACAATTGATGACTCAAATAATGTGGGCGGGGCAACATCCTTGTCTGCCTCCGATGGAATCTCTGGTGGGGCTTTGACTATTGAAAACGGCGCAACGATCAAAAACACAAATGGCGCAAACATTAACATCGGGGAAAATACAAGCGATGCTGGCTATTATAATATCAGTATTGGCGATACCTCGGTTTCAATTGGTGACAATCAGGGATCAACGTCGATCACCATTGGTGATTCATCGATAGGCGGCGCGTCGAATACCACCTTCCTCTATGGTCAGGTAACTGCTTCAAACGGATTTAAGGTTGAAGGTGCGTTAGATGTTACAGGAGATGTTTCCGCATCCTCAAACATTTCAGCCAGCGCATTTTATGGCGCTGCTGGAAATTTAGGGACACTTACAACAACTGGCAACACAACTCTTGGAAATTCTTTAACAGATTCCCACCAAGTTTCAGGAACATTACACGTTTCTGGCGGGATAATGCAGCAGCAATATTTCTCAGCATCAATTTCAAGCCCTGTTAATGCAACGTGCAGTTTATATAATGTATTTAATTATCATTTAACTGCTAATTCAGAAGTAACTGCAAGCAATCCTGTGGCTGGAACGTCTTATTTATTTTTCTTCAGACAAGATGGAACTGGTACGCGCACGGTTGACTTTTCAGGATTTAAATGGCCAGGAGGAACGGCACCAACACTTTCAACAGCCGGTGGCGCAGTTGATATTGTCAGTGGCATAAGTGATGGAACATATATTTATGCCGATACTACGAAAGCATTTAGTTAAGGAGGCTACATAATGCCTTTTCCATTCACACTTTACGGCGCAAACCGATCAAGTAATTCTGGTGGCGACACCACTTGCGACTTTACATACTGCTATGGCGGCGACTGGGTTCAAGGCAAGGTTGGCAATTATGGGATGAGTTTTGATGGTGTAGATGATTACATTGAATGTGATACGCTGGCAACATCAATGCAGGGTTTGGATAAATTTTCTATTTCCTTTTGGGCATCAGGTTCAAGCTATTCCACCAACCCAGCAGCCTTTGTCTTGAGCGATGGAGGACTTACGTCGGAGGCATTTCTTATTTATCCCTACGATTCAACCGGTGGCGATGGTATTCGGGTCTATTATAATGGGGCAACCACAATTGATGAAAACTCCGCAACTAGATTGGGTTGGAATCATTTTGTTTATGTTGCTAGTAGCGCCACTGATCATAAAGCTTATGCAAACGGTGAAGTAGTTGATACCGATACGACATCGAAAACTCTTGATGGTCAATTAGATGAAGCTTCGATTGGTGGAACCGATTACTTCACGGGGCAATACTTTGCTGGTAAACTTGATGAAGTTGCAGTTTGGGATACTGCCATAACCCCCGCACAAATCTCGCTTCTTTCCACAGGTTCAGCAAGAGCCGACAGTTTTACGCCGCCAGAAATCATTAGCACTGGCTCGTGGGTTTCGGGCAAGCTTAATGATTATAGTTTGCAGTTTGGAAACGGACCAACTGGTGCCAATGCCCGACATACCGACTCTGTTGAAATTCCTTACACATCCTCTATGGAATTCACCACCCAGGATTTTAGTATAGGGTGTTGGGTAAAAGTTCATGCAACTCAAACCTACCAAGGTATTGTTTCAAATGACATAAGTTCAGGCGGCTATAAGGGTTGGCTTCTTGGTATAGGCGATACCGCCGGTCAGTTTACGTTTAGTACACGGAATCCTGCGCTCATTCCAGCCTATGTATATACAAATAGCGCTGTCCAATCTAATGTTGATACTGAATGGCATCATGTGGTTGCCGTGCGCGACGGAATATACAATCGTCTATATGTAAATGGCACAGCCTCCGCAACTCCAACAACAATGACTTCAATTGCAGATAATGGCTCTATACCTTATCGTCTGGGTCAATGGTGGAATAATAATGACACCTTATCTGGACAATGCGATTTAGATGAAGTTGGACTTTGGAATGTTGCGCTTGATCCTGGTGCAATTGATGAATTATACAATAGTGGCGACGGAGTTCTTTCTAATACTGTTAGTAGCTCAAATATGGTTGCTTATTATAATATGGAATCTGGCCCTGGAAGTGGAACGCTCGTAGATCGAACAGGAAATGGTAATAACGGCACTTTAACAAACATGAACAATGGGACCATCACAACCGGCTCACTCTTAATGTATTACGATTTCGAAATTGGCGACTCAAACCCAGTTTCAGGAAACTTCCCACCTAACGCAACTGTTTATGATGTTGTTACAGCATCTTTTCATGGACCCACAGCACACACAGGCACAATGACCAATATGTCGGTTGCGGATTTTGGTGCGTGGGGTCAAGGGAAACTTGGAAAGTATTCATTTTTGTGTGATGGTATAGATGATTCCATTAGTATTGCATCATCTTCATATTTGCCTCGTGGAGATGGGGACGAAAGTTTTTCTATTTCATTATGGGCAAACAACACTGCTGCCCTAAACTCATATGAAACATTGGTTGGTCGCCACGAAACGAACGCTGCTGGCAAGGCATTTACCACTGGTTATAATTTGGGATATGATGGAAACGGATCTGATAATTTAACTCTTTTTATTGGAGAGTGGGATAGTGCTGCATCACATGCTAGTTGTGATTGGGATGGCGCTACTGATACAACTTTTAGACACCTTGTAGTAACTTATAATAAAGATACGGATGTTTCTCAATTATGGCTAAATGGTGTTAAAGGAACTGATGGAGCAAAAAGCGCAGTAAGTCCATTACCAGGATTGGTAGATACTCGAATTGGACGACTTGGAACATCGGCGGGTTATGTTTGGCCCGGAAACATCGATGAAGTTGCGTTTTATAACGTTGCTCTCGACTCTGGAGCTATTAGCGACTTATACAATTCAGGACAAGGCGCAAAAGCAAACACAGTTAGTTCATCTGCGCTTGTTTGTTATTTAGATATGGAATGCAATGGTCCAGGAAGCTTGATTGCAAAAGATTTAAGTGGAAATGACCTCTCGGGAACTTTGGATGCAGCCGCAGGAACTTGCGGAACAGGATAAAATGAGCAACAATAATTTAACATACACAACTATAAATGTTTCTGATATTACACCATCTATTATGAATGATTGTATTGAAAACAACATACATACATTAGCTACAACAGTGGATGGATCTCAAGCAATTTTAAAATGGAAAGGCGATCCACCAGCTTGGGTTGCAACGCTTGGACTTTCGACTTATACACAAACAGAAATTCGAACCTTGTGTAAAACAGCGGCTTGGATGCCGCCAGGTCCGCCAGGTTGATAATTTATAGCATTTTACCAATCTTACTGACTATTTATTTGAGACAACTATTACTATTAGGAGATTTAAATGTCATCATCAATGTTAGAACAAGCCGTCATCGACGCGCAAGCCCTTAAGGAAGCAGCAATCAAAAACGCAGAACAAGAAGTGTTAGAGAAATATTCAGGAGAAATCAAGGAAGCTGTTGATTTGTTAATTGAACAATCTTTAGAAGAGCCCAGCCCATTGGGATCAGAAGATTCTCTTGACTTATCTGCCGACCTTGGGGATGCTGTTCCTGATGCAATTGTTGCAGATATTCCAATGAAAGCAACTGAACAAGTGGATGGTACGAAAGCAGATGATACTGTCATTCTTGATTTAGACGCATTGATGGAAACAGTAAAATCCTTTACTGAATCTGAAAGCGAAGAAGTTGTATTTGAAGTGAATGAATCAGATTTGGAAAGCCTCATGCAAGAAGATTCTGACGGCGAGGAAATGGTAGAAGAAACTAGGGGAAGTGTTGAGGGGGAACCTTCGCTTGCAAAAACGACCGAAGATGATGAAGACAATCCTATCGATTATGAGAAAAGTCAGAAAGTGGGAGACAGGGTTTTCGAAGAAGAAATTAACCTCGATGAAGACGTTCTTAAGGCAGCTATTGAAGAAATCCTAAAAGTAGATTTGGAAAATGTCCCTCGCGGAATGGCAGGAACAACACATCCTACGACCATTGAACAAGTAGACGCAATCAACATTGCGGCTGCTGCTGAAGAAGACACCGTTAAAAAAGAAGAAAACGAAGCTTTTAATAACGCTGTAAAAAAGATCGCAAATTTAGAAGAGCAAGTAAAATCTCTCAAGTCTGATAAAAATAGGCTTGCGAAAGATCATAATGAACTTAAGAGTATTGCCCGTCAAGTCAGTGGTAAACTGACTGAATTAAACACAACCAACGCTAAGTTGGTATATCAGAATCGTATTCTGGAATCCTCCTCCTTGAATGAGCGACAAAAAACAAAACTTGTCGAAGCGGTTTCAAACGCGAATTCAACTGAAGAAGCTAAAGTTATTTTTGAAACTTTACAAGATTCACTTTCCTCTAAGGCACAGAATGCGCCTTCGACCTTAAGTGAAGCTGTAAACAAGAATAGTTGGCTTATTTTGAAATCAAATAAAAATCAAGAGCAAGTTTCTAATTCTGCTTCCGAGCGTATGAAGAAGCTTGCCGGAATAATTTAAGGAGAATTAATACAATGAGTATTATTGAAAAACTAACAGAGGGCATTATTAAACGTGATGTCCAAAAAGAGGGTCAGGCTCTTCTCAACAAATGGGATAAGACTGGTCTTTTGGAAGGGTTGGGCACTGATCATAGCCGAAATGCTATGGCAGCTCTACTCGAAAATCAAGCAAAAGAGCTTCTTCGAGAAGCTTCAACAATGGCAAGTGGAGATGTCGAGGGCTTTGCAGCCGTAGCATTTCCAATCGTTCGTCGCGTGTTTGGTGGTCTAATTGCAAACGAGCTAGTATCGGTTCAGCCTATGAGCTTGCCGTCTGGACTTATTTTCTTTCTAGACTTTACTTATGGAACATCAACCGGAAACTTTACCACAGGCGAATCACTCTATGGTGGTGGAAAGGTTGCTAGCGAAATTACTGGTGGTGTAAATCTTTCGGGCGCAAATGCTGAAAAGAGCTTTTATAACCTTAATAATGGTTATGCATCTCCAACAGGAAGTGCTGCAACCGCAACGACAGTTATTATGTCGGGAACAGTTGGTTCTCGCACCAATGACGACACAAACGATGAGCTTTCACGAGCTGTTAATTGGGATCCAGATCTTTCTGGTACTGTTGTGGCAGTGGCAACAATTCCGCTGGCATCTCTAACAGCCGCACAATTTAATATGAAAGACTTTATTACAGTTCGCCTTAGTGATCTTCCAGCCGACCGACAAGTCCGTCGTTTGACTCGATTGTCCGGTACTGCTCCGCACACCAATGTAATTGTTGTTGTAGAAGCTACTGGTTCGGCTACGTCGGCTCGTGTGGCTGCTGATCTGGATACAGCTGCAAATTCAGACTTTACTATCGATGACGATTTTACCAATGGTTCACTTGGTGGTGTAGTTGGTCAACAGGTCTGGGGTCTTGAAAACAATACCGCAATTCCTGAGATTGACATCAAGGTTGATAGTGTTTCAATTACAGCTATCACTAAAAAGTTGAAAGCAAAATGGACACCAGAATTGCAACAAGACATTAATGCATACCACAATATGGATGCAGAGGTTGAGCTTACTGGAATCCTTAGCGAAACAATCGCTCTTGAAATTGATCAAGAAATCTTAGAAGATTTGGTTAAAGGTGCGAAAGCTGGTACTCTTTATTGGTCACGGCTGCCTGGTAAATTTGTAAGTAATTCAACTGGAGCGAGTACCAATCAAACACTCTATCCAGATTTCACTGGAACAGTTTCAGAGTGGTATGAGACACTCCTAGAGACTGTTAATGATGTATCTGCACAAATTCACCGTAAAACTTTGCGAGGTGGAGCAAACTTCTTGGTCACAAGCCCAGAGATTGCTAACATCCTAGAGTTTACAAGTGGTTTTCGTGCTGATACAACCGCCGATGAAAATCGCGGAACAGCTGGTGCAGTTAAGGTTGGATCTATGAGCAAGAAGTGGGACATTTATGTTGATCCATATTTCATGCGAAATGTAATCCTTGTCGGTCGTAAGGGCAGTAGCTTCCTAGAAAGTGGATATGTCTATGCACCTTATGTGCCTCTACAGGTTACACCAACTATTTTCGGAACTGAAGACTTCGTACCTCGTAAGGGCGTTATGACCCGTTACGGTAAGAAGATGGTTCGTCCGGATATGTATGGTCTTGTGATTGTTGAAGATTTAGTTTAAATCATCAATACATAACTTAAACCTTTTAGAATGCCCCACCTTTCTTTATGGAAGGTGGGGTTTTCTTTTTTTCATTTAAGAACCTTTTTGACTATTTAACATACAGGAGAGTAAACAAATGCCAGCACCCCCCATTTTATCACCAGTTCAAAAAACAAGTCCCTATGTTTTGCCCGCGACAGGAACACATTCAAACGTTACCTCCACGGCACTTCCATATGGAATTTATTTGGGATCAACAGATTTTATTTCGGGTGCGGTGGATCAAGTAGCTTTTACTTATAAGATGCTTGGAGGAGATGTCTTAGACATCGAGTTAACCGAGCAAAATGTTTATACATCCTACGAAGCGGCTATATTAGAATACTCTTATATTGTTAACAACCATCAAGCAAAAAATGTGCTGACAAGTTTCTTGGGCGCAACAACTGGAACATTTGATCACGATGGAGAATTAAAATCTGGCGAGTTATCCTCTAGTTTAGCGGGCACCCAGGCATCTTTAAAATATCCAAAATTTACTTTCGCGGCAAGCAAACAAATTTCTGACGGTCTTGCACTCGGCGCGGCACTTGGCGATACACGGATTTATTCTGCATCTTTTGCTGTAGCAAATAATAAACAAGATTACGATTTACAACAAGTTGTTCAAAATGCATCAATCTCATCTTCTCTTAGTGCGGACATTTCTTTTACCGGAAGTGTAAATAATAAGAGGATCGAAATACGAAGAGTTTATTATAAGTCTCCTCAATCTATGTGGAGATTTTATGGATATTATGGTGGTCTTAACGCTGTCGGGAATCTTTCTACCTACGGTCAATATTCTGATGAATCAACCTTCGAAGTGATCCCAGCGTGGCAAAATAAACTCCAGTCAATGGCGTTTGAGACAAATCTTTATACTAGAGCGTCCCATTATTCCTATGAGATTCGAGACAATAGAATTAGAATTTATCCATCCCCAAGCTCACCGGGAATCGGCTCCCCAACGAAAATGTGGTTTGAATTTACCGTTCCGACCGACCCATGGACCGAGGACACCACAAGAAAATCGGGTGCTGAAGGCATAAACAATTTAAACACATTACCATTTGCCAATATTCCTTATAAGAACATCAATAGCATGGGAAAGCAGTGGATTAGAAAATATTCTTTAGCTATTGCGAAAGAGATGCTTGCTCAAATCCGAGGAAAGTTTGGATCAATTCCAATTCCAGGCAACTCAGTGACATTAAATGCTTCGGAATTGGCAGCTCAAGCAAAAGAGGAGCAAGGTTCGCTTAAAGAGGAACTAAAGGTTCTTCTAGATGAACTTACTTATCAATCTATGGCAGAGAAAGAAGCTGTTATGGCTGAGTCTGCCAAGACAACACAAGTTAATATTCCTATGGGGATTTATCTAGGATAGAATCATGGCGGACAATAAATGGAATAGACCTAACAGCCCACCCCCACCTCTTTTTTTTAATAAAAAAGAAAGAGATCTGGTGAAGCAAGTAAACGATGAACTTATTGAACGTGTTATCGGGCAGACTATTCTCTATTATCCCATAAGTGTGGAGCATAGCGACTTTCACCCTCTTTACGGAGAATCAATTACAAAGAACTTTTTACCACCGATAAAAGTAAATGTATTGGTTGAGTGGACTGGTACGGAAACGACAACCACGAATTTCGGGGTTGACCGAATTTATTCCTTAACTTGCCATTTTCATGAAAGAAGGTTACAAGAAGATCAGGACTTATATGTCCGTGAAGGAGATTTTATTCTATATGGAGGAGATTATTACGAGATTGTAACAACATCAGAAACTACAAGTCTGTTTGGTCAAGTAGAGAATCAACTAGAAATCTCTGCAAAGTGTCATAGAGCAAGACAAGGAGTCTTCGACGGTAAATAATTATGAAAGATATTAGTAATGTTAGTGGCACAATTGAAAAGATTATGCCCTTTAAGCCTTCGACTTTCGAAACGATTGATTATGCTCTTGTTAGCTGGGTTGAAGATCAGATGAATGTTTTCTGTACAACCAACAAAGGGTTCAAGAAGGTTCCCACCGTATGGGTGGCAGGAGAACGCTCTTGGCAGGTCAAAAATGATAAAAATTTAAGAGATTCTGATGGTGCTTTGATATTTCCAATGATAACCGTGCAGCGAGATAGTATCAATAAAAACCCTCAAAAAAAGGGTGCTTTTTATGGTAATGTCCCACCAGTTCCCGACAACAAGGGAGGATCAATAACAATCGCCAGAAGGATCAACCAGGAAAAGACATCTAATTTTTTAAATGCGGACGCTTATAAAAAAGCAAGTAAGATCGCAGGTAATGCAGGTGCCACAGGTGGTCAGCAAATTAATTTTCCGAGCAAAAAAAAGAACAAAAAAGTTGTTTATGAAACGATCACGGTTCCGATGCCGGTGTACGTTGAAATTAAGTATGTTTTAACAGCTAGAACTGAATATCAACAACAAATGAATGAAATTTTGCAACCTTATATTGTGAATACCGGTGGCATAAACTATAAAGTTCTCATTGGTCATGATGGTCATCGATATGAGGCGTTCATGGATCAGAATTTTAATGTTACAAACAACCTTAATCAATTGGGAGAAGAACCTAGAATATATGAGACTCAAATAACAGTAAACGTGCTTGGTTATTTGGTTGGAGCTACTGCAAACGCTAAACAACCCAATATTGTTATTAGAGAAAATGCGGTGCAGGTTAGCATACCACGAGAAAGAACTATATTCGGCGACGAACCCGATTGGAAAAATGGAAAATATGAACCTTAGAGTTTCCTTTGTCTTTTGCGGCAATAACCTACTATTTATTAGAGAAATTAAGTATTTTATACCTAACAAGGAGATTCACATAGATGGCTAAAACTGGCGTTGATAAATTTAGATTTATTTCACCTGGAATTCAAATTGCAGAAATTGACAATTCCCAACTGCCCCAATCACCGGAACCAGTAGGACCGGTAATTGTAGGGACAACATTACGAGGGCCTGCATTACGCCCCACAAAAGTCGATTCATTTTCGGAATTTGTAGAAATTTTTGGAATGCCCCAAGTGGGCAACAAAACAGGAGATATTTGGAGGGATGGTGTATTTGGATTATCCCCCACATATGGCGCTTATGCTGCTCAAGCGTGGCTTAGAAATAATAACCCAGTTACATTTGTTAGACTCCTTGGTAAAGCAAATACAGACGCAACAACCGGCGGTGTCGCAGGTTGGAAAATTGGCGGTACACACAGCACTGACGGTACGGAATATGCAAATGGTGGTGCATTTGGATTGTGGTTGATTAATTCAGCCAGTTCGACCTCTTCCGCTACAACCGGTACACTCGCAGCAACTTTTTATTGTGATACTGGACGAATTGATCTTTCTGGAACCGTGGCTGGGGGAACAGCAACAACTGCTTCCGCTGGGCACTTAATTGAAAGCCGAGGAACAGGAATAGAATTTCTGGCACAGGTTAAGAGTGGTTCTGCTGGTGGAGTTGCTGAAACTATCAGTTTCAACTTCAATGAAAATTCTAAAAAATATATTAGGAAAGTTTTTAATACCAATCCTACACTCATCGACCCCAACAATCGACAATATGCTACAGCCAATCGCAAAAATTACGTCCTTGGAGAGACATATGATAGGTCTGTTGATGAACTTATAACAAACACTGGTGGCAGTACAAGCCGCGTCTTCGGTGTAATCTTGCCTCTAGCCAACAGCGTCACTGATACTAATGTTAATCAGTCTAGTTTAATTAAAGCATCTACAGGATGGGTCATCGGTCAAGATTTGGGAGACTATACCACATATGGACCTCTAAATAACAACATTGATAAGTTGTTTAGGTTTAGAAGTCTTGAGGGTGGCTCGTGGAATCAAAAAAATCTTAAGATTTCAATTCGAGATCTTAATGCCGCAGCAAATGAATTTTCGCCTTTCGGCAGTTTCACAGTTGAAATTCGTTCATCAAGAGATAGTGATAACGACCCAACTGTTCTAGAGAGTTTCACCAATTGTAATCTTAATCCAAATTCTGCTAACTATGTCGCCCGAAAGATTGGTGATTCGTATGTAGAGTGGAGTGATACAGATAGGCGATATCGGGAATATGGCAATTTTGCAAATAAATCAAAATATGTTTATATTGTAATGCACTCAGATGTAGATGCAGGCGCAATTCCTGATGAAACATTACCTTTTGGTTATTATGGTCCACTACGTTTCCGTGGATTTGGAGTTACATCTTCAGCAGATACAGGTACAAGAACTTTGACTGCCGACAATTCGGGAATTACCGGTGTCGCTAACACAAAGGCAGTGCTTGAACAAATAGCTACTGGTAGCGGAGCCGGGATTGTAACGTTCTACGGAGAATTCACCGGTTCGTTTTTGTACCCGAAGACATACCTACGATACACTACAGAAAATGGCAACTTGTCATCACCAACTGATGCTTATTTTGGTCTTGATACCACCATCTCTGGAAGTTCGACACGCTTTGAACCTTCTTATGTGGATGTAGTCGGAGGTTTGCCAGATGACTTAAGGGTTACAGACCCAGGCGCAGCAACCCCATCTGACTCAACTTTTGGTCCTACAGAGTATGAGTATGTGTTTACGCTGGATGATGTGACACGTCATTCTACCATTACTTCTGGAATCACAGCAACAACAGCATCTGCCACTGGATATTGGGTTTCTGGTTCTCGCCGTGCGGGAGCTTCTTTAACCTCTACCGGTTCTTCGCCCACATACAAGGGTGTTCTGGACGCAGATTTTAATAAATTCACAATGCCATTATTTGGTGGTTTTGACGGAGTAGATATTGAGGAAAGAGATCCTTTCAATGATTGGAGTCTTGGCGGAAACAACTCAACAACATTTACTGAAACTACAAGCTATGCTTTTAACTCAGTAAAAATGGCAATTGATTCTTGTGCAGACCCAGAAGTTGTAGAGTGCAATATGATGACTGCGCCGGGAATCACTACAAGCGGAATTACAAATCATATTCTAAATGTAAGTGAGAATCGAGGGGATTCCTTGGCAGTAATTGATATTGCTGGAAACTATACGCCACGCGAGGATCGGTCAACTTATTACTCTAGTGATTCTAACAGTTCCATTCGTGGATCTGTTTCAACCGCCGTGTCAACGTTAGACGACAGAGTTATTAATAACAGTTACGGAGTAACATACTTCCCATGGTTGCGATATATTGATGAGAATAGCGGACTTGATTTTTGGGGTCCACCATCGATTGCAGCGGTTGGCACGTATTCAAGTGCGCAAACAGATTCAGAATTGTGGTTCGCTCCCGCTGGTTTTACAAGGGGTGGCTTAACCGAAGGGTCTGCCGGTCTTCCAGTGATTGGAGTGAAACAACGTTTAACTTCCAAGGATAGAGATGATTTATATGAAGCAAATATTAATCCTATAGCATCTTTCCCAGCAGAAGGAATCGTTATTTTTGGACAAAAGACGCTTCAAAAGACGCCATCTGCTCTAGACCGAGTGAATGTGCGCCGATTGATGATTTATTTGAAGAAAGAGATTTCACGTATGGCAGCACGATTACTCTTTGACCAGAACGTTGAAGTGACATGGCATCGGTTTACAAGTCAAGTTATTCCATTCTTAGACAGCGTAAAAACTCGTTTAGGGCTAGAAGACTTTAAAGTGAAATTGGATACAACAACAACAACACCTGACTTAATTGATAGGAATATTATGTATGCAAAGATTTATCTTAAGCCTGCTAAATCCATTGAGTTTATTGCAATTGATTTTGTGATTACGAACTCTGGTGCGGCTTTTGAGGATTAAATTGATAAGTAGCAACTACTTATTTTAGGAGAGGATAATAAATGGCATTTTGGAATGACTCACAATTAGAACCTAAGCGTTCATATAGGTTTCTACTAAGAATAAACGGTTTTCAACCATATCTTATAAAGTCGGTTAAAAAACCTTCGTTTACTATAGGTGAGACGCCGCATCAATATCTTAATCATACCTTTTATTATCCCGGTCGCGTTACATGGAATACAATTGAATTTACAATTGTTGATACAGTGGGTGATTCAGATAACGGAACTCGTCAAGTTATGGGTCTTCTGGAAAGGTCAGGATATACACTACCAGAGATGCAGAATACCAATACCATTTCCAAGGCGGAAGCAATCAAAGCTATGGGACAGATTGTAATCGAGACAATTGATGCCGATGGCGACGTTAAAGAAAAATGGTTTATTAAAAATGCCTGGATTCAAAGCGCAACTTTCGGAGATTTATCATATGAAGCTGAAACAATGCTAAACATTTCAGTCACTTTGAGGTATGATAATGCTGGTGTTGAATTTATGGAACCACAGGGCAAATTGCCATCTAACTTATCCGTCTAATTTTGCACACAAGGAAAATAAAATTTTAAAACTTTTTAAAAACAGAGGTAAACATGCCACGAAATAATGAATCCCGTTTAGGGACTCAGGCAGAAGGCGATTCACCGCCAATTGAAAATTCAAATTCACTTTTAAATTTTGTAATACCCACTGAATTTGTAGAACTTCCTACAAAGGGTAAATTTTATCCACCTCACCATCCCCTGCATAATGTAGAGGAAGTTGAGATGAGATACATGAGCGCAAAAGAAACCGACATTCTCACATCAAAAGCTCTCTTAAAAAAGGGTATTGCTATTGATAGAATGCTCGAAAGTCTTTTACTTGATAAGAATATTAAAGCCGATGAAATGTTTACAGGAGATAAAAATGCTCTTGTGGTTGCTGCCCGAATCAGTGGATTTGGACCAAACTATGAAGCGCAAATTTCTTGTGAAAATTGCGGAAATTCAGCCGAACACGAATTCGAGCTTAATGAGATTGTATCCAAACAAACAGCAGATGATATACGTTTCTCCGAACGGGGAACTTTTTTCATTACCTTACCAAAGACTGGTGTCGAGGCAGAGTGTTGTTTGTTAACCGGGAAAGATGAGTCTTATCTTTTAGCCCAGTCCGAAAAAAGACGAAAATTAAAATTACCAGACACAACAATGACAGATCAATATAAAATGATTATTGTTTCTCTCAATGGTGTAGTCGAAAGGAGTAAAGTCGAGGAATTTGTGGATGTAATGCCTGCCATGGATGCTACTCATCTTCGTAAAGAATATGATAGAGCAAGACCAGATGTAGACATGACGTTTCAATTCGAATGCAGTAACTGTAATGCCGAAAATGAAACTGATATCCCTTTCTCGGCTAACTTTTTTTGGCCTAAGTGATTCGTATAGCGAGTACGTCTATGAACAGCTTTTTTATTTAAAGCATTATGGTGGATGGAGTTTCATTGAATCATACAGCTTGCCGGTTCAACTACGAGAGTGGTGGGTCAAACGTATAGGCAAAGAATTCCAAAGAGAAAAAGATGATATGGAAAAGTCGCAAAACAAAAATGCGTCACTTCCATATCGTGCGCCATGATCTAAACTCTTGTTGTAGGGTTTTTTATTTTTGATTATTGGACTATTTAATATATGGAGATTCTATTGTGAAAGATATTAACAATTTTTCGAACACTGTAAGAAACATTTTAGAAGCTACTATGGGGTTTGCTTCTCACCAAGTTTCGATCAAGGGAAATAAAAAGTATGTGAATACCTTTGTTGAAACATTGTTGCAGGAAAAACGATTTCTTGAAAAATATTTAGAACACGGCGAAAATCATTCTTCTACCCAAGCTGAACGAGTAATATTGGAAGAGAAGATTGAGAATTTTGAAAATTCAACAGGAATTGTCTGGCCTCTAGGGGATTAATAAAAAATGGCTAACGGTCAGGGTGGCGGTGGAGGCAATCGAAGTCGATTAGGAATTCTTGGTCGATCTGCGATCTATGCAGGCGCTACCGTTGGTGCCGAAAGCCTAGCCCCCGGCACTGGTGCAGCTGTCGCTGGTACAGCTGCTGCTGCCGAAGGGTTGACCAAAGTCATTCAGGCACTCCAGGGTGCAGTCGAGAAACTGACTGAACCGTTTGAAGAATTTTCGGACGCCACATCCAAAGCAGCCCAAGCATTCGGAGCCAAAGGCTGGTTTGAGAGTTTTGTAGATGCTGCCACCAAAGTGGACGACCTTCGAGCGAATTTACAACGTGCAACAGGACAGACAGAACAATATGCGAGTGCTGCAATAAGTTTGCAAGGCGCACTTAGCGGTCTTGGGTTGTCCACTGAAGAAGCTACCAAAACTTTTACAGCTTTACACGACTCTTACTCTGATTTTTCTGATCTTTCTCCAAGGATCCAAAAAGCCCTCGCACAACAAACTGCTTCACTAACAAGATTAGGAATTTCTCAAGAAACAACTGCAAAAAACTATCAACTTATGGGCAAAGCTCTAAGAATGACAGACAAAGAAATGGAAAAGGCAACTGCGAGGATGACGAAATCTGCATTATCTTTGGGAATTGCCCCTCAAAAAATGGCAAGTGATTATACATCAATCATGCCACAGTTAATGCATTGGGGACGAAGCGCCGAAGATGTTTTTTATAAATTAGCTGCACAGTCAAAAGCCACTGGAGTTGAAATGGGTGAACTACTTGGTGTCGCATCTGGTTTTGACACCTTTGAATCAGCTGCTCAAAAAACTGCTAAACTAAATATGCTTTTGGGCGGACCCTATTTAAATTCTGTTAAGATGCTCGCCGGTAGTGAAGCTGAAAGAATTGAACACTTAAGGGAAACCATTAAACTCACAGGATTGTCGGTCGAGCAGTTCGGACGGTTCCGTGGTAGGAACATAATGAAAGAAATGGGCTTTAAAGATATGGCTACTTTCTATCAAGCCATGGGAGCACCCGATAGTGTAATCGAAAAATATAGAAAAAAACTAACACCCGCCGAGCTTGCTCAACAAAACTTAAATAAAGCGATAAGCAACGGAGTAAAACTTACAGAACAATGGTCGGCATTTTTCGAAAGAACATCACGAATTATTGGAAAGGAATTCTTGCCTATCATGAAAGAGTTCGGTAAATTTATGATGTCCGGTGAAGGCGGCAAAGGCATCACCGACATGTTTAACTTCTTTGCTTTACGCATAAAAGATATGGTGAAATGGTGGGATCAACTAGATGGTCCAACTAAATCAACTATTAAAAACTTTGCCAAATTTCAACTAAAATTGGTAGCTACATCATTTGCCGTAAAAGGTTTTGCTGGGATATTAAGTCCTGTGTTGGGGATGTTCACGAGCCCAGGCACAGGCTTGATCGCTGCATTAGTTTATGTCTCGCAATATTGGGGCAGATGGGACGATCTTGTAAAAGACACGACAACCCACCTTTATCGACTAGATTATACAATCCGTACTTGGTTAGGGACTATGAAGCAAAAAGAGGGTTGGCAATGGTTATCTTATGTTGAAGACTTTTATGGTTTTATGAAGATTAAAATTCCTAAAGCCATTGATGCCGTAGCTATTTATTTTGGACCGACTGGTAGTTTCAGCAGTGACTTTGCTTATTTTTCTCAGCAAGTGAAAGATGGTTACGAGATTGTTTCATCTTATTTTACGACAATCCAAAAAGCAACTGCGGCACAAGGTGGGGGACTGCAAGGGTTTATCGTTGTGTTAAAAGTTGAAATGAAGAAATTTATCCGAGAGATCTCGCAATTCTTGCTTTCCGAATTCTCAGGAGCCCTTTCCACCTTTAGTCAAGGTCTTCTAGAGACTGGAGAAGGACCACTTGGTATTAACATGCTGCCTTCAGGGATACAAAATTTTGCAAGGGGGAATATTATTGCCGACCGCGCAAAACAGTATGGGATCAGTCATGCCCAGTCAGCAGAGTTTATCCGAGCACAGGCAGAATTCGAGAACGCGGATTCTTGGGTCTTCGACAGCATCTCCGCCAACACAGAGGTGAGTCAAAAGAAAAAAGCCCTCGGTCGTGCTGTGGGTCTCACCGACCTTGGAAAATTGCTCATTAGCGAAATGGGTGACGAGGCTGCAAAGAAGCTGTTTAAGAGTGATACGAAAGATATTGTTGACGCAGTTAGGAAAGCTCTCCCAGAACGCCACGGCGGAGGATCTTTCACCCGAGCAATTGTGCGAAACGATGAAGGAATTGTAATGGTTCCACCAGGAATGAGTGCGATGGCAATCGCATCCTCTATGATGAATGGCGGAAACCAAAACGCAGCTGCATCAGGACCAATTAATCTTTATGTGGATGGAGAAAAACTTGCAAGCTCACTTCCTCTGGTAAATGCCTTAAATAAAGAGTTAGGAACTAAATTGGGATAGTATTTATTCTATAGGGAGGAAGCATAAGATGCCAGTAATAGCAAATGTACGAAAAGGATTGAGTCAGGGAGGGAGATTTCTCGGACTCAGCGGAGGGTTTAATGATCAATCAGATGCTCTCAAGAATGCCGGTCAAGTCATCCTGTTTACTCACGTCCCCACAGGAACAACAGTCGAATTTAAAGCATTTTTAACACAATTTCAAGATCAGTTTTCCTCCAAATGGCAATCACAGGCGGGTTATGGCAGAATGGATAACATTCAGATGTTTCAACAAACAACGCGCCACCTTCAAATTACTTTTAAAGTTGTGGCAGCATCACTAGAAGAAGCCAAGAGCAATATGGTTAAAATGTCAACATTTTCTCAAATGCTTTACCCCACGTTTGACGGATCGGGAGGAGCCCAGACAATGAAGGCTGCCCCGTTAATAAAGCTGAAGTTTATGAATTGGGCACAGAATGCAACCGATGGCACAGGGTTAATGGGTGCGACAAAAGGCTTTAGTTTTGCGCCTGTTTTGGAACCTGGCGTCTTTACGACCAAAGATGCAGCAGGAATTCCTATTTTATTTCCAAAAGAGCTGGCAGTCAGTGTTCAGATGGATGTTATTCATGAACATGCGTTGGGTTGGAGAAAGGAAAAGACGAAGCCTATACGCAAAACTGCACCAACATCACAAAAATTAACCACAGCCACCGCAGTTGAATGGTATCAGCCACAGGAACAGCTTTTTCCTTATGGAGAGTTTGTGGGAACACAAAAATTTAGCAATGTTGCAAGCCAAGTTCCAAATCCAGACTATGAGGAAAAAACGAAAAAACAAATAACGGCAACTCCCGACGTTAATGCCAGGGGTGGTGGTTCAAGAAACATTCCAGGCTCCCAAGCGCGATTGAAGACGAAGCCCGCCCCGGATCTTGTGACGGGTTATAGTGAAGATCAGTTGGCAACAATAGATAAGAAGATGAATTTGAAGAGGTCGGGCGCGGGCGGTGCAGGAGCTATGCGCGACCAAGGCATCGGGACTTCCAATCCCTCACCGACTCCGCGAGCAGATGGTCCGAAATCCCTAGAAATTCTCGGTTACAACCCATAGGAATGATTTATGACCTCAAGATATAGCACAACTCCGATTGGCACAAACTCGTCAGAACAATACGAGAATGAGTTCAAAGAAAGGAACGTAAAATTTATAAGACAGTATTTTACTCC
>Ga0208013_1000547_pt1 | contig 20380 bp, 36 predicted proteins | sample 16_taG_FD_184091 | JGI IMG/M metagenome (GOLD analysis project Ga0208013, IMG submission 184091) | Marine viral communities from the Subarctic Pacific Ocean - 16_ETSP_OMZ_AT15313 metaG (SPAdes) (version 2) | ecosystem: Environmental > Aquatic > Marine > Oceanic | place: Pacific Ocean | collected...
CATTCTCGCTGTTTTCATTCTTCAATCCGTTTGGTTTCAACCTTTGCTGTTTCACAATAATCTAATTCCCATTGGTCTCTGTGACTTGGGAGTATGCTTTCCGTTCGCTTATATCCTTTGCCTTCAAGGTATTGCTCTGCTTTATCTCGTGATGTGAAGTATATGGTCTCCTTTGTATCTGACCACTTACCATTATAACTCTCTAATCGAACTATTGTTATCTCTTTCATGCTGTTTTCGCTTCTGGTTCCTGTATAAATTCAAATTGCGTTCCACACATAGCATAGAATCTTATCTTTTGAAACTCAACCAAGTACTGTCCTGGATTTTCTGGTGCAATGATCTTTCCCACATCACCTTCCCGGATAACGAGCTCCGTACCAAAGTAGTCCATTCGGCTCTCCTTCTTCCATCGGATGTCTACGCCTTTCTGTAACTGTGTATTCTCTTTCATGCTGTCTTTGACGATGGTGGTATCCTGGGATTCAAAATGGTGACCATGCACTGCATAAAATCTTTGATCTTGAATCTCAACCAAGTACTGTCCTGGTTTAGGTCCTGCCTCAACTATCTTTCCCGCATCACCTTTATGAATACCGAGTCCCGTACCAAAGCGGTCCATTCGCGTTTCTCGGTTCCACTGGATACTATCTCCTTTCTGTAATTGCATATCTTCTTTCATGATTCCCAATGATTGTTAGTCGTGGTTTCTTCATCTTGTAAGCCGACGACCTCGTCTAGAGGGAGTTGGCGTATGTAATCGTCCACGGCGTACGCAACCGTTTCCATTATCGACTCCTTATCACTGAATGACTTATATACCATATAGCTGCTTTCTGTATGTGTAAGCAATACTCCTCTATTGGTCATCTCCCATGTAGTGTTATCTTCATTGGCTAATTTTTTTAACGCTAACATGATGATGCCCCATCCTGGATATAATGGATAATCCTTTTCACCTGTATAGTCATACAATGCATCTGGTTTATTTTCTTCTTTCATTTTGAATTTTGATTTTAGATAATAGGTCTATTACTGATTCATATTCAGCAAATGTTTCATCCTCTTCTTGTTCTGGATATACTATATGCAATAACTCATGCACTATACTTTCTTCATCCAATTCAATATCGTGATAAATGGTTGCTTCTTTTTCTATGAAGTTCCGTTCAATGGCTATGAAATAATTCTCACCATTGTAATCAATTTGATCAACATGGACTCCAGAGGTCTTGATATTCCAGCTCTGGAGTCCTAATATGGTTTGCCATTTTTCTAGCATGCTTTTGGCATTAGGAATTTGGCATTCATTGTATTGGCTATATCTGCTACAGACTCTACATCAACAAATCTAGCATCGGCACCATACATAAACTTGAAGGCTTCCACCGTACTCTCAGAATGGTAATTGTAATCACTTACAAAATATGATAGCACATGCAAGCCGGACTTCCTCATCATTTTTACTTGGTCTCTGGTATGCTGTCTAGCTGCCTGGCCACCGTAATTATTAGCGCCTGGCATACCATCACTTAAGTTAAGGAAGTAACCTTCTTTACCTTTCTTCATTGCAACTAAATGCTTTTGAATGGCTTCGAAGCAAAGGCCTTCTGGGGTACAGCCCGATGGTCTGATTTGGGTCATCACCTTTCGGAATCTAGCAATGTTATCTTTGCTCGAATCATATGTTACCATTAAGATTGGTCGCTCCTTATCAGCAGCGCCTAACCAATCAGAAGCTCTAACAGATATCACTACATCTAATCCTTCTATCATACTAGCGGCCTTTGCTATCGCCGATGCCATTGTAACACTTTGGTCCCAATTCTGACCTCTCATTGATGAACTAGCATCAATTGAAATATGAATCGCAGCATCATCATATAGCATCGTCTCTATTTTCTGAAAGACCGTACCAGTACCATATCCTAAGTTCGATATGCGTCTCTTATCAATCGAGCCTGAACGAAGTCTATTATACTTAAGAGATTGATCTTCATTTCTGGCTTTAAGCTTCTTACCTAATCTCTGCCCCATTATGAATCCTTTTGCAATCGATTTCAAATTGGTTTCTGCAGAATGACTTTCACGCCCATACTTGCCTTGCGTTATCATTCCAATATGCAATGGATTATTCTCTAGCATTTCATTGGTCACCTTAGGCAATACCATTACTCTATGCTTATTAATTTGACCCCAATCTCCTTTAGTTTCAAGATCGACAATCTCGGCATTGGCTTCTTGAGCGGCTTTAATTGCACTAGCATCCTTCTTAGAGACCTTCTTCTTACGAGTCTCACCATCCTGGAACTGCTTCTGCTTCTTAATAGCATTCTCAAGCATTTGCTTCTGGCGATCACTTAGTTCAGGCTGATCTGAACCGGCTTCGGATTCATTACCACTACCAGCATTCATCCCACCTTCATTCCCTGACTCTGCTTCAGAACCATCAGCGGTCTCTCCATCATCATCTCCCCCGGCTTCTCCTTCACCATCTCCTGTTCCTGCATCTTTATTATTACCAGACCTAAACTGGTCATCACCTTCCTGACCTTCACCATCCTGGCTTTCACCTTCTCCTTCTTGACCTTGGCCACTTTCATCCTCTTTCTCTTGCTCCTTCTCTGCTACATCTAAATAGCTACGAACGATATCATATATATTAAATGCAACATCTAAAGCATCTTCGGTACTCTTAAGACGATCTATAGTACGTAGATCTAATTCCGACCAAATAGCTCTAAGGCCTTTCAAAGCATCTAAATCTCTATTCGGATTAGTTATGTTACAAATACGGAAGAAATAAGACTCCCATGTCTCGTCTCGGTATTCTGAAGACGCTAATCCTTTATTGATAATGCTGGTATTGAAATACTTGGCATACAATGCATGATAATATCCTTGGTAACCAGGAGCGGTAGACATAACCCATTTATCAATCCTACGGTCCTCAACGATATTCAATATGTCCTTTACAATACCACATTCCTTACGATCATAAACGCCATATTTGTTTTGGTATGTAAGACTAAGATCTCTAACCACATCGAAATTGCTCTTAACAACATGCGAACCTTCATGCAAGGCTAACCCAACTGCATGATCAAAATCCTTATCAGATAGCTTAGCACTAATAACAACGCTCTTACCATCCGTATACGAATCACCTGCGGATTGAAACTTAACAGGTACATTCTGCTGAGTAACAATCCTAACAAAATTCGCAATTGAATTTCGATAGGCTGCTAATGCAACAACATCATTACTGTCACGCTTCTGGCCGGTGATAACATCAACTTCATCATCGAAGAAGCTCTCACCTGCCCAAAAACTGGATTTCTGATTAACTAATTTTCTCATCTCTCTATCTTTAAAGGTTATATCTAAAGATGGCGAAAATTTCGACGCGATCCAACCGTTTTGGAAACTTTTTTGAATTATTTTATCATCGTATTCAATACAGGCAATTCCTTTCTGACCCTCTTAAACTCCTTGAGCAATGCTTCTTCCAGACCGGCTGTATAGGATGTCTTCACTTCATACCCTAACACTGTTGATTGAAACTTAGGCATTGTATATACATATACCAGTATTTCTTCTTTACCTCGTATATGTTCTCTAATACGGTCATTAGTAGCATTAACAGTAGATTTATACTGACTATAGAATCTATCTCGCACATTATAGGTCTGGCCAACTTTAAGTACTTCACCATCCTTATTAGCTAATACATACACAGCTGGCATACCTTCGAACTGCCGGCCTTTGTTATCATGTACATTATCATCATGATATTTGATATCAATGCCTTGCATATATTTGTTAGATGGCATCATTGTACAATGCGGCTTAAAGCCTTTTTCTTCGTAATATTTGATATTCATTTTATTAGATTGGTTAATGTATATATATGTGAGGAAAGAGCCCGCAGGCTCAATCCCATCACATGAAATTCTTAATAATTAGAATGGCATCCCTGGATTATCATCCATTCATGCATCAATGATTTGCGCTTGAGCCTGCTCGGCACTTAATCCAAATAGATCTGCCTCTTCAGCCTCACCTGCATACTTCTGAACAATCTGCTTAACAAAGACTCTTTCAGAATCCATACCCCCATCAGCATCAAAGAAAGGATAGACACAAACCTCAGCCGATTCAGTAATGGTAAATCCATCAACTAACAATCCTGCCATCTCAACACATAACCTGGTTGATATTGAATTGCTTAACCTGGCCGCTTCAGAGGCTTTCTCTGTTCTGGTCGCTTCTGCGATGCTACTAATGTTACGAGCATCATCTACAGATATTCCAGGATGAAGCTTCTTCAATAATGCAATCTCATCTTCGACCTTAAGAGAATCCATCTCCATAATAACAAATCGATCAACTAACGCACGGTCCATTGACCTGGTAGCGGTATATTCATTACCAATGTTCGCAGTTGCAATAAAGGTAACACCATCGGCTACTTTCACAATAGGTGAATCAGGATGCTCATCCAACCTTAGGTATCTCTGACCGTAATCTAACACGCTCATCAATATATTCCAGGCCTCTGGATGCGCTCTGCTAATCTCATCAAGCAAGATAACGGCATTCTCCGTCTGGATGGCCTTTACAAAGGTTGATTGCTGGAACACTGTCCCGGTCTCCTTTTCAAAGTGCGTATTACCAACCAACGTCCCTCGGGGGTCTTGAGTTGCACCAAGATTGAAATAAAACTCTGGTCTATCTAACGCAACAACTAATTGCTGGGCGGCAAAGGTCTTACCACAACCAGAATCGCCGGTCATCATAATATTCTTACCACGCATTGCTGATCGAACTAGATACTTCCATTTCAAATCGGTCATCATCAACGTTCCAGGCTTGATACTGGCACTATTATTAATGAATGCCAATACCGGGTCATTCATATCAACTTTAGTGGCCTTAGGCTTTTCAACTTCGACCGGTGCATTATCAAAACCTGCATCTACCAGAGGTACTCTCCTAACTTTACCGGTAACGGTATGTAATGACATTGCCATGCCTGAGGAATATGCTGATGCTATCATCGCAGACCGGATAGCACCGTTATCTTTATTGCCATCGGCATCGATAGCGATTAATACTCCGTTCCTTTCAACTGCCCGGTAATACTTATACTCTTTTTTCATGTGATATAATTTAATGGTTTATTACTTAATTATCTTAACACTATAAATATGGCAAATAAATCAACGCGATCCAACCTTTTCGAAAACTTTTTTCAACTTTTTTTAGGCCGCGGGCTGATATTGATATACAGACTGAATAGTATTGACAGATATTTTAACGCTTTGCTTATTAACCCCAGGCTGGCTGAAGACTCTAATGAACTCCGCATTAACCTCTTTGACAGGTCCATTAATAGACCACCATGATTGACTACCAGACCCGGCACCCAAATTGCTAACACAATTGAATTCATATGACTGGCCAACTCGGACTTTAGATAATTTAACTTTTTTCATTTTCCTTATTTTTTAAAGGTTATATCTTAAGATAAGAAAAAATCTTACGAGTCCAACCGTTTTGAAAAAAAAGTTTCGCCCAACATATTTCTATGCTGTCCCAACACTGTCATTACAGCAGCTGTCGATTTATCTCTCCCATCCGTCGACTGGTTAGGGCTTGTACTTTACCTTGCTACTGGTATGGCGCACATAACCATACTCACTTAGGTTCGATTGTGAGCCAAAGTCCCTGTGTTGCTACATCACTTCTCATCATGCGGGAGCACATTAGCCAATAGCATTGGCACGTATCTTCTAGAAAGGCAAATCATTATCCTTTTCTAATGTCTTTTCATAATCTCTCATACTTACAAACCAATCGCATGTCACTGATATGCAGATGGCGTTTCTTTCTGCCGCCCAACTATTACCAATAGCCTGACCGCCTTGACGCCACCATATGGATGGATACTGACCTCGTACGATTGATTGGAGGCCTTCTTCTGTTACCCAAATTTGTACTACTGGTTTCATCGTTTAGATAGCCAATTGTTAAACCAATATACGCAGGTTCCAACTAGAGCGGCTATTGATAGCCCAGCCACCGATATCAACGGTGTATCTAACATCACACTCCAGATACTAGGACCAATGATACATACAAAGGCTATAAAAAATAGTATGGAGTTTTCCAATGTCTTATTTTTTGAAACTTTGGATACCTTATCAATTCGTTCATTCCATATGAGCCTACTAATAGCATCTTGCATATCTTTACCATATGCAGGCTGTGTATAAGTACTACCATCGGTATCCTGAATAACTATTTCATATTTAAAATAGCCTGGGTTTGAATTGCTAGGTCTTACTAGTTTACAATCAATTGCTTTACGCTTATTCGTCATTCGTTCTAGTTATATTGGTTAATGGTTTTGGATTACCTTCTAGTTGCCACATTCGTTCAATTTTTGAACTACTCCGTACTATACCAACGGTAGGACTACTAGGCCAATGCCATTTAATTAATTTCTCGTGGCTAGCTGATGTGAGTGATCTCCACCAGGCCAATGCTGCTTGCCTATTTCTATTCGTCATCGTCATCTTCCTCTTCAAACACTACCAAACCATCTATGTAATCCTGGTTGCTAGGATATCCTAAAATCTCTTCAAGGACAACGACAGCTTCATCAACAACAGCTAATGTGCCTGGCATCTTATCATCAAACCAAGCTTCAATAGCAGCATCTTCACTACCATGATTTTCAATACCTATAATAGGATCAAAATATTCATCTCTCATTCCGCTATCTATTTCAACTAGATATTCATATAAATACATAACATCATCTCCATATATATCTAAGGACTGCATTAGAGCAAGCATTACATAATGATCGTGCTCTAGATCTCCATTCAGCTTATCATTCGCGTGCTGGATGGTTGCAACTATATTATCTGGTAATATTATTTTCGTGGTGTTAATTGAATATTCAATCATATCTAATTATTTAAGGTTATGGTATAAAGGTAAGTAAAAAATTTCAAAGTTCCAACCCCTAGGGGTTATTAATAAAGCTGGCTACCTGCTAATCGGTGATTGATCCATCGGTTCAATCTTCTGGCTATTTCGCTTTCGATTCGAGCTTTAGTCCATCCAGATCTCATCGTTGGTGGATTTCGCATTACCATTTCATTAACTTCTTGCTTGATGCGGTTTAATTCATCGGTAATCACTGTTTGTGTCAGCGGCTGTCGTCCCATTGTAACTTTTTTATGACTGCTTAGCATCGACATAGCTCTTAACTCTGTCACAGGTTGCTTTAAACTTCTCCATTGCAGTTAACGATCCAACTGACTTCGCATGGATGGTCTCCCCATTCTCTCTCACTCGCAACAGCGAGCCTGTCAATTCAACTTGGAAGTTACCATACTCTTTCAAATACTTACTACTAATGCTATTCTCACTCATTTCTTAAAGGTTTAAATGGTTTAATTATCTTAACACTATAAATATGGGAAATAAATCAACGCGATCCAACCTTTTCGAAAACTTTTTATCACGAATATTCTACATACCGAAATTTTGTGATCTTAAATTCAGACGTAACATGTTCATCATTTAAATCAGCATCTGCATTAACAGCGTTATTCAATATTATGTACATGTCAAAGCGATTAATGTCATCTAATATTTTCTGGTCTGTAACTTCTCTGACTAACTTACCATTATACATTATTTTTAGCCTGTCAGGTAACCAAAGTAGCGTATATCGCATTATATGCTTACGTGGATCCTTAAGCGTAAAATACTTGCTCTTGCCACCAATTTCTTCTTTAGTGCCAGTGTTATAAGAGCCATAATGCACATTTGTTTTTACATTTAACAATGCAAATGGTGTTTTCCAATCCCAATGCAAGTAATTACCCCATCGGTTGGTATACGCCTCAAAGACATCTATCTCTGGCGGCCATTGGTCTAAGCCAGTTATCCAAAAAGCCGGCCATAAACATTTACCAGCTGGTAACACGGCTTCTATTTCATATATACCATGTCTTAATCGGTCCGGGCAATGTACTAATCCTATTCCAATATTGCTAGTAATATCCAGATCTGGAAAGTATTTAGGATTGTATTGTGTCTTAAGTATAAGTTCATTATTCTTTACCTCGACAGCACTTTTATCATACCATTGACGGGTAACATCCGGATGTATAATACCCCATGGTTGCCCGGATACCCATTTGCGGTCTTGCCATTCGAAACTTTGCATTTATCTTTTTTCTAAAGCCTTACCAATGGCAATTAGCACCCAAATTCCATATACACCTCTCATCCAGATAGGCCACTCCATAATCAATGGGTTCCATACTATAAATGCACAAATGCCATATATTCCTACTGTGATAAGTATGGCTAATATAATACTGATAATCGCTTTCATTTAGTCCTCTGGGTTATATTGTGTGTACTTTAATACTATTTCATCACCTTCCTTGATATCATTTAAAGTATGCAGTCGAAATTCAATTGGTGTTTTGGATATATCTTGTAACAGTTTGCAATTAGGAGTATTGCCATGATTGATAAATCCACCTAATGGAGTACGAATTAAATCATATGCCGACCAATCTGACATTTGATAATGGGTTATTCCTAGACATGCGCCTTCTGGTATATCTTGAGTAGCAAATATTCCTAATTCTCTTTTTCCAGTCTTGTTTGATAGATTGGATTCATGAATCGTGAGACTCGAAGGTAATGGTCTGTAATGTTCTTTGCTCATTTTATTTGTTTTTGGTACACCATTTAATATATGAAAGTAAACACGTATTACCAAATTTGCGATACGCTTTTTTATCTAACTCTAATTCTAACTGCTCTGCCAATGTCTCACCTTCATCCCAGGCATTGAATTCTTCTCGGACTGTATCAACTCGGTAGTTGGTATATCCGGCTGCCTTCTCTGATACCAATGCGGCTGTTATGCCTGGATACCGGCACATAAAGGTGGCTGGATTAGATCGTATAATCATATGACCACATTCATGTAGCAATGTCCAATACAACTTCTTACCACGTGTTTGGTAATTAATATTGATGCATTTATCAAAGTGGTCTGCTTCATTACGACGGGACTTAAGATTTACCGTCCATCCAGATTCATATATGTAATCGATTATTCTCGCGATTCGTTCTTTCATAACTGTTGTTTAATACCTCTTACCACCCGAGGCTTTTACGACATGGCCTCTTTTTACCGTTAGCTCAGGGTGCCTATTAGGCAGCCATTGCTAGTTCAACTTGTTCGCCAGTTGTGCGTATGATCTCCCAATGCTCCTTTCTTGCTGTCAAAACCAGGCACCCCCATATTATTAATACTCTAGTGGAGGTGGACGGGCACGATCCGTCGTCCATACAAGCGGCTGACATTAGTCAGACGATCAATTATAAATATACTTCATTAGATATAAATTTCACTTCCGTTCTCATCATCCTCAGTCACTGATACATATTCGCATTCGAATTTTTCTAATAGCTCCCTCGCAATCATTTCACAACTCTTAGCTCCGAAATAATGAGATCTATAATCTGATCTATAATATCTCATATTCAGATAATCAAGTACATCTCTTTTGAACATTACAAATTCCGTATCCCTATCATCATGATTGACTTTCTTCTTAAGTGTAACATGAAACATATGACGATGAATATCAGATAGGAATCCAACTTCTGGAAATACCTTTTTAGCATCCGGCCAGCAATGCAAGCCATCCACTGCCAACTTAACTATAACGTTTGTTTTTGTATTTTGCATACTTTATAACTTTTTTTATTTAATTATTAATATTTGCATTAATAAAATGATAAAACTACCAAGCCCCTTTCAGGCATATGGCATCCTTACGTGGTTAATGGAGAGCAGACTGTCGCGCCACATTCATTACCCTTCCAACGGTTCTTTGGTAATCTTATCAAGTATATTTAGCTTCTTTCTCTTTAATTTTTGTTATTGATTTAGCCCACGCGGGTATAGTAAATGCTGTAAACTCTTCACCTTTGCAACACACGTCTGGATTATCCTTTTCTTTAAGCTCGAGAAGTGATTGTATTGCAACTGTACTCATAAAACTAGAATTATTGAACCCAATTGGCATTGCCGGTCCTTGATAGACAGCATTCATATGGTCTCTATACTGTCCTTTTGTTTTACCGCAGTCGCAAGACTTTTCTTTATATGATAGACTGAATACAGCCGTACATTCTTTACAAAATAATAACTTCATCTCTAATGGCTTATAACTATAAAAATAAGAAATAAAACAACACTATCCTAATTTCTTCAACTGCTTTTTTACTTTTTTCCAATACCGGTTCGTTTTGCGGCTTGCATATCCTTTTGGTCCACCATTCCAATTTCTGGCTATCTTTTCCAATGAATCGCTTGGATGGTGGTACTGTTGCCATATGGCAAACATATGCAATGATTTATCTCTAGACCATCTATCGTCTAAAGCAAAGAACAATCCATTCTTGGTCATATTACATATACGGTTGACTTCATGCAACATTATCTGTCGGATTTGTAAACAGCCAACTGCATTCTCTCTTTTATTTAAGGCCGAATCATTGTTACTGCTTTCAATCCATATCATTGCTGTTACGAGCTTACCAATACTATCCGGCACATGCTTCCGGAGCTCTTCATTTTCCTGTTCTAAGGCATCAATACGTTCATTTAAATGAATGTTCAGCACTTCAACTTGGTCAACCTTCCAGGCCAAGGTTACATCTAATATCATTAAGGCAAGTATTAGAAATCCTACTATTACGTTTTTTGAATTTATCATATCTGTTTATCTAAAAGTTTAACGTTTAATCCAGCCTTAGCTAAAGCTGCATATATATTGAATATCGTAGGCTCAAAGCCAGACATTACTTGACATTTACCAGTTGCTTCTACAACGTGAATTATCTGTGTTGATACTATTGGATTCTTATTACAGGCCGATCGTAATATATGATCTACATATGTTACAGCATTATAATCATCATTGTACAAGTACAAATAAATACGCTTACGTCTTGGTGACATTTATATATTATCCTTGATCTTTGCTAATTCAGAACATTTTTCATACTCTTCCTTTAGAGTATAATGCTCTAGTAATGTATCAATAAAATCTGCTTTATGTGCCGGCGTAAAGTGTCCAGGCCATGGATCGATGTCTTTGTCGATAAGCGTCTTATATATCTCATCTAATGCTTGATCTAAATAATTTTCCATATCTAAATATAATAAAATTGTTTTAAAGGACCAAATCAATGATACTTTATCTGAAGGCGTCACGGTAATTTGAATCTGATATAATCTTTCTCATCAGCCGGGACTTCTTCAGAACCTGGTATCATTTTTTTCATATATGCTCTATAGAGCTTATCACGTCTATTATCATCCTTACCAGTTGTTTTAGATGGCTCATATGTTAGATACTTGTATTCTGGATGACTCTGGAGGTAATACAATATAATTTCTGCCACCGTAGCCATTACCTTAAACAATTCGCCTCTGTTGGTAACCGTGCTATATGCCGCTTGATCGAAATAGGATGCACCAGGCTCTTCTGCAACAAAGGCTACTTCTATAGTATCCTCACCTGTATCCCAAAACTTAACATAATATTCAAGTCCTGAATCTGATGTGAATGTAAATTCATTTGATAATGTTGGACGACTGGCTGGTTTCCATTTGTATGCATCTGCACTAGCATCGCCTACTTCATTTAGCAATATGTCTTTGAGTTTAATCATAGTTTAACATATGTTGTTTCTCGGTCTGCCTTAAGGAATTCTGCTCCAGGCATTGCTTTTTTAATGAATGCTCTATACAATTTATCCCGTTGTGTAATACTCTTAGATGATGCCTTTTCGTCATACTTTGTAATTGCATCATATCGTAATATAGATATTTGGGGATATTTTTTAACTAGTTCGGATACCATGCTTGTAACTGTAGACATTATCCTGAACATTACTCGGATGTTATTTATCTCTGAGTCGTCTGGGATATCGCCGTCATGGCCTTTGTGCCAGAATGAAAGTGATAACATCCAATCTTTAGGATTAAGCTGCAATTGCTTAATATGCCTTGGCCTCATATCATCCTGGACCTGGTCAATGAATATAGCAACTTCATAATGTTTTATATCTGGCAGCTCGGGGACTTTGAATTGATAATTAAACTCATACGGCAAATCATCTACGTCTTTATATGATGTAGTCCACTTATAAGGTTTTGCCGAGCTTTCACCAACCTCATTTACATTTTCTTTGTTGATTTCAATGGCGGCTAATTGCTTGAGCGCTTTTTCTTTGGTATCATGAGTACCTAATCGCTTTCCACCTTTCTTCGGATATACGACCCATTTGTCATCTACCTTCTTAATAGTTTCTGGCAATAAATCTATTAGCTTGATCATTAGTATACCTTTAAACTATCCAACGTTGATTTCGTTATCCTTTCAATAATCGGTTTTCTGTTTCTAGCTTTGATACTTCTTTTTCTAAGTATTCAACCTTAGTAGTTAATATAGCAACTTCAGCTGTCAATGCAATTACCTTTTCACGTAAAGTATCTTTCTGTTCTGCCGAATCATCTAATAATTCTTCCAGCTTCCGCACTCTATCCTTTAAATCGTCACGATATAGATTCTTTTCTTCTTGTTCTTGCGAATCTTCTTGTTTACGTAATTCCATTTTCTTCTTATAATAGTCCCAAGCAGCTGTAGAACCTAGTACGGTTATCAGAGTAACTACTATACTAATAACATTAGTGTTCTCTATTGGCATTTCTTCTTCCTCGTCCTGCAGAAATTAAGCTGCTTTTTTGTTTTCCATAATACAAACCAAACTACACTTAATTGTACTATAAATGTAATCATATCTGTCGACCAACACCAGCACCAAGCACATTGGGTCAGCATTACTAATAAATATGTCCAAATAATCTTCACACCCCAATATCGTAATGCAAGATTATGGTTTAATAATCCTAGCAAATTGACCACAGCACCTATAATTCCTAATCCAGCAAACCAGGTTGGTATGCCTGGTACTATATCTATTTGAAATGGATTAACAAATGCTGCTACTAATAATATAGCAACTTCAAGTAATTCGGTATCAGAGAATAAATATATCTCCTGTATATTTCGTTTCCATTCTGATAATTTACTTTGAAGTCTCATTGAGCTGCTCTTTTTGGTAAAATCTTATCCAATGATGTACCAAAAAGAGCTCCTATTGTTATATATTCAACTGCTGTAACTAATTCTGGTGCTGGTGCGATATCTAATGTCGTAAAACTATTACATACCATCGTTACTGTTAATGCTATAAATCCTAAAAAGCCTATCACCCGTTTAGATGATATCTTTGAAGATTCAGAAAGCATGCTTGACATAAATGTTTTCATTTATTCCTCCTTGTACCATGCTTATCTAATAGGCCTTATCATCATCTAACTCCGGATGAAATCCTAAATAAACATTCTTAATATCGCCAAATGATTTACCATCACCTTTCAATTCTGCAGGTACAATATTAGATGGCTTATCATACCAATAAGCGACATCATAGCCACCATCTGCCTTCCAGGTTACAACTAAACCTCTTGCATTTTCTTCTGAACCGGCTTGCAATACAATACGTTTACCTTTTGGTAGTATTATATCTGAATGCTGCTTTACTTTGCTTGGTACTTCTTCATAATCAGTACCTTTCAATAAATCTTTAAGATTGATATGATCTGCCATTATATTGCCTCTAATTGGCTTAAAGCCTTAGTTAATCTCATTCCTGGTTTGAATGTATCTCCGGAATTGGTAACTGAATATGTTAATTCTTCCGGCTCAACGGACATTACAATTCCTTTGGAACCATGACATGCACAACCTGAATCGGTATTATGGACCAAATCACCTACCTGATAGATATATGGGGAAGATACATCTTCATTGACCGATTCATGGCTCATTGGTCCATGCCCTCCCGCGGGGTCTACATCGGTAATGTAGCTGCTATAATATGTATTGAATGCATCTATAAGCTTATACTTCTTTAATACTATCTTATAGGCATCTATATATTCACTACCGTTGAACTCTATATCATTAAAATAAAGTTCAGCAAGTTCATCAAGGTCTTTGCGTTTAGCTACTTTTCCAAATGCATTAATGGCATCGGCCATTGCTTGCTTTTCTAATTGGTTTCCACGTTCCTTCCAAGAATCATATGAATTGGCTTCATTAACTTTTGATTCTTTATATGAGAATGGGTACGCTATATATTCTTTTCTATCCCAGGCCTTTTTAAATTTGGCTATTGGTAATTCTTCTGACTGATTATAAAATTCTTTAGCTTCTGGTCCGAATTCATTACGTAATGATTTCATATCATCATATACAACTGTTACGCTATTACCATCAATTGATTTGATAGTAGCGATTACACCATCATATTGATTTTGTACTTTATCACCTACCTTGAGTCCATCAATACCTTCATTAACCGATTCCCTAATATCTAGGACCTTAAGAGTATGGGCAATAAGATCTTCAACCTTGGCACCAGGTGCAATAGGGGCATCAGAAAGATAACCTTTCACGCGGTCCTTGTCAGAATTTGAAATGCCCATACCATTGATATGCTTGAGAAGCTCCTTATCTAATTTATTGGCAGCTTTATTACCAGATCGCCTTTCAAAACCTCTGCCTTGTATCATGGATCCTGCTTTTGGATCAGCCCCGGCGAACCCATCCGCTTCATTAACTGATTCTCTCAATAAAGCCGTAAGACGTTTTAATTCCTTTTGCAGAATCATTTCTGTTTCATTGGTTAATGGGTCGCCATTAGCATCGATTTCAGTATCGAGCATTTCTTCAACATCTTTGATTAATCGCTTTAAACCAGCCTTGCTAGGTCCTTTTGGAAAGTCATGCGCTTCATTCTTAGCTAATTTACCATAATGCTTTTTCAGATACTTTACAATAGACTGAACACTGTCATCCTTATATCCTATGGTTGGTGTTTTCATAGTTGCCATATTCTTTACAGCTCCATCATCATATATGTTATATGAGCCACCATCAAACTCTACACCATCATAATCCAGATCAAATGAATCTTCATCTAATGTTGTCATATTAACGGTAACCTTTACACCATCAGTTATTGAAAGTGCTTTTGCAAATCTCTTTGCAACTTCCAATGTTTCTTCTTTAGATAAGCCGTATGGTCGTCCTTTCGCTTCTCTGATTTTCTTAGATTCTTTCATGGTGTATTTCCTTTTAAAGGCTTCATTAACTGAATCCATAATGTATTTTTTACGAATCAATTTCTCAGCTTTTTCAATTTGAGCAGTATTCCAACCATATTTCTTACCAAGTTCTACTGCTACTTCATATGGATCATCAGCTACAGTGTATGTATTCATATGAGGTTTAATAGTTGCATCAGTAGGTGGTGTTGCTTCATTAACAGATTCGTCAAGTTCAATTTCTCCTTTGTGAAATTCAATTTCAGGAGAACTAAATCCTTTAAGTTTTACCATTACATAATTATCGGAAGAATCTCGTAACACAAAACCTTTCTTACCTTTAAATCTTTTAGCATCACCTTGCCGTTGAAGTTTAGTAACAATTATTTTATCTCCCTTCTTAAAAGGATTACCTTCTTTCTTTTTATTAGTTGCTTCATTAACTGATTCGCTTAAATTATTATACCATTTCATTAATTCGTCATAAGACATATCGTATGCAGGATGATCGTCAGTAGCATCAAAGGCTTTTAATTCTTTAGGCTTGTCCTTCAATAAGTTTTGTAGAGCTTTATATCTATTGTCGACAGCATTTTTTGTCTTGGTTGCATTAAATAGATTGTCTTTAGGCATTTTCCATTTTACATCCCAATCTTTTTTAGTAAAGCCTTCATTAACGGATTCGGCCATTGCTTCTATATCATATTGAATTCTTTCCAATGGCGTCTCATCATTAAACACTACATTTTTCTTAACCCAATCAATTAAGCCTGGTTCATAATTAGCATTCTGTGCCATATCATATGCATTTCTCCAACCTTCATTGGATGATACATCATCAATCCATCGGTCGTATTTCTTTTGATTCCAATTTGGCTTGTCCGCAACTACTTGCTTAGGTGCTTTCGCTTTGTAAGTATCCTTCGAAGGATCATAAACTCCTATAGGATCGCCTTTATATCCTCGCATTTGTTGTCTAAACTTCTTAAGTGCGTAATCAGCATCATCAAGAGCAGAACTATCAGAATAAGCACCATACTTCTCTCGGCCTAATTTGATTTTCATCTTTTTCTGCTTAGCCGGGTCTGTTTCAAGATGCAGATCCTGGAGCATTGCCTCTCCAGATGGTCCACCTAAAGTAAGTTCATCGAGCGGTTCATCATCTAATGCACGGCGTTTGTCTTTCAAGGCCTTCTCTTCAGCATCTAATGCTTTTTCTCTAGCTTTTTTAACATCCTTAGTTATCTCAGATAAACTAATACCGGTAGGATCAAATCCTTCCTCGGTAGTTGGTTCTTCTTCTTCTGGCTCTTCTTCTGGTACTTCTTCATCCGGCATATCATCCCCACCTTCTTCACCTTCTTCCTCAGGAGCTTCTTCATCACCTTCCGGTGCTTCCTCAGGCTCATCTGATTTGAATTGATCTGCCATTGCTGTATTATATGTTTCTAAATCAATAATATTATCAGCAACTAATAAATGATCAATATCCTGATATGAGAATGGTTCCATTTCGCCATTCGGTTCCATACCTTGTCCTATTAGAGGATTTTCTACATCATCGGCATCAGTAATAGTTAAATACCGACTATCGACATATACTTTTAGAGGAACACCTGTAACTGCATATTGAGCAATAATAGTGTTGTCAAAGAATTTTTTGTCCATTAAATTATACCCTTTGTTATAAATATAGGTTAAGTATCATTTCCAGAAGATTTGAATGCATAATATTATAACGCATAACATTATAGATATTGCCGTTTTCATGTTAACGCCTTCTCCCATGAAGTACCACGTGAAGATGCTCATTATAATCATTCCTGATGCAAATGAAAGCATTCTGCCTGGCCATAAGAGTCCATCGAAGTGTTCTACGGCATATCTAGTTGATAATAAAAATATGTATGCTACTATCGATCCACCGGCTACCGATAGCAATACTGGATGCTTTCTAGCCCATTCATTAAAGAATTGTGAATTAAGCTGTAACCATACCAACGCCTGGCCTACTATTAGTAAGGCCATACTAATTAATAACTTCATATAAATTTGAATTCTTTAAGAGCCGTTTCTAATACTTCGGCTGGGGTTCTATGGCCGTGGCTTCCGGTATATATCTTTGGCATTAACTCTTCTTCATTTATAATACTAACGGTCTTATTAGGATCAATAATATTATCAGCCTCACCAAACACAAAATACATAGGAGGCTCATGCTCCCCGGGTGGTCCCACTTCTGGTTCAAACGGTCGACTATGCAATGCTGGATTAAGCATCATAGCTGGTATATTATAACGTCTACTTATTATATACGCCAGGTACCCCCCCATACTAGATCCTATTACCAAGTCAGGTTTAAATGACTCTACGAATGTAATAACACGTTCTAACGGGTCGTTACGGTAATCAATGTATGGATTAAGTACTTCATATCCTAATGAACGTAACCATTTCACTTTATCGCAATTAGTCTTGCTTTCTAATCCATGCAAATAAGCTATCTTCATCATCTCTCTCATCTTTTACAATTAAAGATAAGGAATTTAATTCAATAAACCAAATGTAATTTACAGATTACCGACTAGAATTTTTATAACAGGAGTGCCGCCAATCTTACGTGTATACCAACCATCGCCTGGCTTAGCGCCTTTTGGATGTGCCCCATGCCATTCAATATCTTTCTTCAAGACCTTGCGTACGGTAGCCTCATCATCTATGGTAGGTACTCCACCTCTCTTATGAAATGAATCGAAAGCCGATCCTGATAGCTCTACATAATGGCCTGGTAGCTTTAATTCTTTGGTCTTTTGTATTAATAGATTTTTAATTTTCGCATGCGTGCCGTCGTGCCCGATACCAGTATGCTTTACTCCTAATGGTGTTTTCTTACCAAAATATGTAACATCAATTTCTGGATCGCCATCTATATCAGCTACCTTCCAATAACTTAGATCTGGATCTGTGATATCATCTGGTGATTTAATTTTTAGATGGCCTCCTATAGGAGCATATGCATTCTGAATCAAATCAAAAAGAACTTGCTTGATATCCTCGAGGTCATCACGTGATGGTGCTACATACTTACCTTTCGGTAATTCTAATTCTGATAAAAGATCTTTAAGTTTAATCATTTTCTAAAAAAGTAATGTATGTCTTGATCTATATTGTAAATAAAAAACAGGCCGGATTGTTTAGGCGTCATTTCTATTCCTTTACTATCTTGTGCAATATAATGATATGTATGATTGCCTTTAATATGTTTTTGTTTAACTTTATTGGCCGGAAACCATTTATGAAATTCTTGTTTTGATAGTTCTTTACTTTGTCCTTCATCTCCCTCATCAGGGTTTCCTACGTATCTAGACATATCTGATGCATTTGGAAATAGATTACAAATTTCTTTTCCACTTTCTCCACCTACATCAACACAACTGCCGATATATCTTTCTGGTAATATGTCTTTTAATTTAATCATTCGGCCAATTCCGTTTCAATATCTAAATCTGGATACTTTTGTTTGAGCGTATCTACCGCGGCTATATTCTTTGGAGAATCATCTATAAAGAAAATACTATTATATCCTTTCTTGATATGTGCCTCAATCCATTTTGCTTTTTTCATTGGATCGGAAGAACCTACACCAACCACATAAGGACTAATACCTACTTGATTCTTAAAGAAATGACGTAATGGAAATGCTAATCCTCTAGCAGTTAATACTGTTACCTTTGTTTGTGGATTACCTAATTCTGCCTTAAGGCGCTTAACATTATCATCTATTGTTCGTGGATTCTTTAGTTTGCTATTGAAATCTCGGAAATCAAATTTATCTCCTGGCTCTTCTTCGTATACGGCATACTCGGCCGGATCTAATTTAATCTCTTCACCATTTGTTTTGGTAACATAAATATATGCTTCTGATTTGGCTAGTGTATCGTCAAAATCAAATACAGCTAATCGCTTACCTTGGAATTCATTTAACAATTCTGCTAATCTAATCATTTTGTATATGCCTTTTTGCCTTTAATAAATATTCTCGACTTATTGGTACATCTTCTTTACCTATCTCAGCATCATCCGTTGGTATATTTTCATCTACAGTATCGCCAGACATTTCCCATGGTCCCCAATGTCTTTCTCTTAACATCATTACGCATGCCTCTGTCGAAGTATACTTAATACAATCTTCTTCATTAATATTTCCAATGGCATAATATACGATCTTTTGTATCTTTAACTTTTTACCATTGGAATAATCTAATACATTATCACCATCTTCCACCCATGCATGGCCAAATCTCTTACCAGATAGCTCTCCTTGGCCGGCAGGCATTCCGTGGACTAATATATAATCTTCATTATCCATCGCTAATTTACCAGCAGCTACATAACAGTCGCCAAGCTCTTTAAATTCACACAATAAGGCTGTTAATCTAATCATTTGCCATACATCCTTTTGACAACCATGCCACCTTTCTTAAGGTCTCTTTCATAATATCCATCTTCAAGATGCTTTATGAATTTTGGTCCAACCATTTTTTCTAATCGAGGCTGGTCCATAATAACCGGAGCTCCTTTAGCGATCATAATGTCATTCATCTTTTTGGATGCTTCTAAAGTATAGCCTTCTGACTTAACCATATCAACAACTTTTTGTACTACGGCCTTTTTAGCTTCTCTGCCTCCATCTGTTGCTAATAATTTGATACGTCCTTTTCTTACCAATATAAATGCATCTGGCATTGGATCTTCGTCCACATCAATTAGCATTACTATTTCATAGCTGGATTGCAGTTCTGATGCCGAAAAGGCAGATAATTGAAGTCCTTCTGCATTATAAACTGTTTTATACATCCGAAACAGCTCTTCCATAATAGATGGGTCTATGGTAGTGAGATCTTGCTTAATCCATTCTTTCTTAGGATGGTTATCTAAATCATAATCTTCACGTAATATATCTGCTAGTTTAATCATTATTTATTTGAAAATGATCCGGAAGGTGTTTTTTAAAATAACTTAAATCATCCTTATCAAAACCCAATCTTTGTTGATTACTTGTATTTAAATATACACCTTTAC
>Ga0208013_1000558_pt1 | contig 20121 bp, 24 predicted proteins | sample 16_taG_FD_184091 | JGI IMG/M metagenome (GOLD analysis project Ga0208013, IMG submission 184091) | Marine viral communities from the Subarctic Pacific Ocean - 16_ETSP_OMZ_AT15313 metaG (SPAdes) (version 2) | ecosystem: Environmental > Aquatic > Marine > Oceanic | place: Pacific Ocean | collected...
ATATTATATATGCTTTTGATACTAAGACACCACTGCCTGATGGCGCTTTAAGAATTACTAAGTGGTTAGGTATATCGCATACTAATTTTATTTATGATGCTGATGAACGCAAGTTATTGTTCTGTCAATCTAATGGCTTGGCTGAATACTTTGGTTCTCAAGATAACGGCAGTTCATTTAACTTTAAGTATTACACTAACTACTTTGATTTAGGTAACAGTAATGTTACTAAGATAGCCAAGAGACTAAGTATAACATTGATTGCACCAGACAACCAAACCTTTGTAACTAAACTAGGCTTTGATTACTCCACTAATTATTTTAGTTATACCTATGTTATTAAAGGAGAAGGCACACCTTACTACTATGGTATAGATGAATATACAGCAGCAGAGTATTCTAGTGGGGTGGGTATCGCAACAGTTAGTAATTCTGTGGGTGGTAGTGGCAAGGTGTTACAAGCAGGTTTTGAAACAGAAATTAATGGCGCGCCTCTTAGTATTCAAAGAGTAGATGTATTTATTAAATCTGGAAAAACACAATAAAGGTATTATAAGATATGAGTAACTATGTAAAAGCCACAGACTTTGCTTCTAAGGATGCCTTATTGACAGGCGACCCTTTAAAAATTGTAAGTGGTACAGAAATCAATGATGAGTATAACGCTATTCAAACTGCGGTAAACACCAAGGCAGATATAAATAGTCCTACACTAACAGGTACACCTACTGCTCCTACTGCTCCGGTTGGTACAAGCACAACACAATTAGCTACTACTAATTTTGCTACAGTAGCAATACGGGCTTTATACCCAGTAGGAACTATTTATACTAACGCAAGTAACGGCACTAACCCAGCCACCTTATTAGGTTTTGGTACTTGGGTAGTGTTTGGTGCTGGGCGTGTTATGATTAGCTTGGACAGTAGCAACCCTCTTATGGACTCCGCAGAAGAAACTGGCGGTACTGCTGATAGCGTAGTGGTAGAACATAATCACACTGCTGATTCTGCGGCGGAGGGAAACCACTTCCATAACTTAATAGCTAAAACTGGGGGTGGTTCTACTGATAATGATGAGAGTGGTGAGTTTACTGAGAATACAGGTAATAGTTCTGGTAGGACAGCTAGTGCTGGGGCACATGACCATGTTATCACTATTGATAATGAAGGTGTAAGCGGTACAAACCAAAACTATCAGCCTTTCATTACTGTATATATGTGGAAGCGTACAGCCTAGTATGAAAATAACACATTTCCCTAATCAAGACGTAGATACTATTTATTATAAAATAAAAGATTATCTAGAAGGTTGTGCTAAATACACCTATGGTAGGTTTACAGCACAAGACATTAAAAACAATATAAAAAATAACTCGCATCAACAGTTATGGATAGCGCATAAAGAAGATAAAATCTATGGCTTTGTTGTAACTCAACCTACTCAATACCCACAGAAAAAAGTATTAGATATGGTTTTTACTGGTGGTATAGAGTTAGAACTTTGGAAAGAAGATATGTTAAAAACAATACAAGGCTTTGCTAAATCAACTGGGTGTGAAGTTATTGAGTCACAAGGTAGAAAAGGTTGGGGTAAAGTCTTTAAAGAAGATGGGTTTGAATCCCGTTTTATGTTCTATGAATTACCAGTAGAGGAGATAGTATAATGGGTAGTGGTGGAGGAGGGTTAAGTGGTGCTTTATTTGGCAATACTCAGTCTACTAATGTAAAGATAAACAAGAATGTAATGAAAGCTGCTGAGGAGGCTAAGTTTAAGCCTTACACTTTAGCTACTACTACAGGCAGTACTACATGGGATAAAGGTAAAAATGCTTTCTCTGTTGATTTATCAGAACCCCTTAAAGGTATTCAACAAGAGTCCTACCTTGGTGCGCAAGGGTTATTACAAGAAGTACCTGAAGCATTTGGAAGAGAGGTAACTCCTTTTGAGTTTGAGCGAGACTTACAAGGTCGTACTGCTGATATATACTCTGAACAGGCAGGTCTACTAGAACCAGCTTTTGCACAGCAAAGACAACAACTACAGTCAGACTTATTTGGTAGTGGTCGTATGGGGCTTATGCTTGCAGGAGAGGCTGCTGGAGCAGGTGCAGGTGGTATGGTAAACCCTGACGCATATGGACTCGGTAGAGCGCAATCTGAGACGTTAGCTAACCTAGCTGCCCAATCTAGAGAACAAGCCCTTGGTGAACAACAACAGGCATTTGCTATTGAGTCTGGTATGTTTGGTATCAATGAGGCTCTTGAACAACAACGAGCAACAAACTTGTTAGCTGGTGGTACTGGATTGTTTGGTATTGGTGGTTCTGTTTCTGATAGAGAAGTTCAACTTATGCAACTTGGTCTTACTGCTGAACAAGCAAGGGGCGCTGCTTCTGCTCAAGCTGGTCAGATATTAGTTGGAGGACAAAATGCTGCTGCTAGTGCAATGAACGCATCTGCTAATATGATGGGTGCTAACCAAGAAGCTAAGAATAATAGTATTGGTGGGCAGTTTATGGGTAGTTTTGGACAGTCTATGGGACAAGGTGGTGCTCAGGCTGCTGCGTCTGCTGCAATGCAGATGATGGGTATTAGTGACATAAGACTTAAAGAAAACATTGTTAAGTTAGGTAAGTATGGCAGTGGTTTAAATATGTACACTTGGGATTGGAACGAAGAGGGTAAGAAGATTGCACACCCTGACCAACCTACTATAGGTGTTATGGCACAAGAAGCTATGTTAGTGTTCCCTGAAGCTGTTATGAAAGGTGATGATGGGTACTTAAGAGTTGATTACGGGAGAATTTCATAATGGCTGAAACAATGTTTAAAACTGCACAAGAGTTGCTTGACCAACGCAGAAAAGATACACAAGATAATTTACTAACTATAAAAGCTATTGAAGGAAAACAAAGAGAAAGACCTTTATCTGGCTATGCTAAGTTTGGTGGTATGCTTGGTAAAGCAGCTGGAGAAAGCCTTAAAGATTACTTAGGTGTTAAAAGTGAAGACGATTACTTAAGGGACTATGAAAATGGTATTGAACAAAGAAGAGTATTGGAGCAGAGTTTAGGACAAGAAGGTTCTTTGTATAGCCCCGAAATAGCCTCTCAAATAGATAGGTTTATTGAAGAGTCTGGAAGTAATTTATCTCCTGAAATTAAAAGGGCTTCAGACTTTACCAGAGCCATGAAAGGTCTTACTGGAGATGATCTTAATGATCCAATGAAGGTAGCTAAGGTATATAATGATTTTGGGTATACTAAAGAAGCTGTAGATTTATTACAAAATAATAGAATGACTCCTTACCAAGCTGCACAGATTAAACTTAGTGGGCAAGAGCTTGAGCAATATGATAGAATGACTCCTTATCAAGCTGCACAGGTTAAACTTGGTAGGCAAGAACTTGAGCAATATGATAGAATGACTCCTTACCAAGCAGCACAGATTAAACTTGATCAACAAGAACTTGCGCTATTTGATGATATTGGTACACCAAATGCTGGTAGTACACAACCACCAATCGTGACAGCGAAAGATTTAGGTTTACCAGAATCTCAATCAGAACAACCAGAACCTAGTATTATGGATAATGTTAGTGAATTGTATGATAACGCATCAGGAGTTGTAAGTCAAGCAGTGTCGTCTGTAGATGCTAGTGGTTTGTACGATAGCGCAGTAAGTGCTGTAGACCAGGCAATGACATCTTTAGATGATTTCTTTACTAGAGGTGGTGCTTCTACAAACGCATTTAATCTTAATGATTATGCAACATCTAAAGGTGTTGAGTTAAATACTTTAAACCCTTTGCAAAAACGTGAACTCTATATGCAAGGTATAGAAGAACGTAAGAAAGCATTTTCTAATAGAGTTAGAGAGCAATCGAAATCTGCTGTCCAAAACGTATTACCAACTAAATAAGGTTATCTATAATGGCTGAACGCATCTCAGAAACTTTAGTCCGTGCAGATGATGGACAAGTGTATGAAAAAATAGGAGAAGATCAGTATACATTGTACCAAGGAGAAGTACCAGAAGAAACTACTGCAGAGAGTCCATCTGCGGGAGATGTAGTTAAAGGCGTTGCAGCAGAGGCTTCTATAGCAACTGCTGGTCAGGCTGTTGGGGCTTTTACAGGACCTCTTTATCCTGTAATTGCTTTTGGCTCTGGGGTCGCTGGAAGTTATGCTGCACAAGAAATAGAGGGTAGAGAAGATATTTCACTTGGACGTTTAGTTACGGCTGGTGTTATTAATATGCTGCCGTTTAGCTCTACTGCAAAAGGGGTAAATGCTGGCACTAAAATAACAAAAGAAATTGTAACAGAAGCTGCTAAAACAGAAGCTAAACGAGGGGCTGCTATTGGTGCAGGGGAAGCTACTGCTGTGTCTATTATTGATAATCAACGACTTCCTACTTTTGATGAGCTTGCTAGTTATGGTGGTGTAGGGGCTTTGTTTGGTGGTGGTGTGGGCGCATTGACTCCTAAAGTTGCTAAGTCTTTTAGTAAAGTGTTTGGCAAAAGTATTAACGAAATAGACGAAGCAGCTGCTAGAGGTGATTTAAAAGAAGAAGACTTAGTTAATATGGGAGTTGCAGCTGACGAAGCAGATGCTCGTAAAATTATATTAGATGCTTCTAATAATGTTGCAGATAAACAAGTAGCTAAAACACTAAACGATGCTTTAAATTTACAAGGTGGTTCGCTTTATGAAAGGTTTAAAACTTTAATTATTCCATCTAAAATAACAGGTAGGGAAGTACAAGATATAGCTTTTTATGCACGCAATGAAATTAAAGCAATGCAAGAATTAGGGAGTAAACTAGGAAGACGTATTGATAACTTTTTAAAAGAAGACCCTAGATTGTCAGACGACATTAATAGTTTTTTAGATACTGGCATACTTTCTCCTAGTTTAAAACAAAGCAGTATTGCAGGAGACTTAAGTGTTTTTAATAAGTCCGTGTTAAAAATGCAATATGAATTACTAGACCAGCTTTCTGAATATAAGTTTTCTAATTTAAATAAAAAGTCTCAGAAAGAATTATTAAAAGTTGTAAGAAACAGCATAGGTCCTGGTAGTCCTCAATACACAACTAGGCAATATGAGCTATTTGAAAACCCTAACTTTGTAGTTGATCCTGTTAAAAAGACTGCGGCTATTAACGAAATAGCCCAAAAGATAGTTAACAAAAACCCTAAAATAACTGAAGACAGAGCTTTTAAAATGGCTAGTAATCAGGTTAAACAACTTATTAACAACTCTGCTAAAAATAGACAACTCAAAAATGACACTGCACTGATGTCCGGTTCAGCTGACTCTGTGTTAAGAGCACGTACAAATCCAGGCAAAGCTGAAAGAGCTTTTTTGGGAGAGATAGTAGACCCTGGTGAGCGTATTCGAGGAACTCTTGATAATGTTGGTAGGCTTGTTTACAAAAACAAAGCGGACATTAACATAGCAAATGCTTTGGAGAAAGTGGGTTTAGCTTTTAAAGAAGCCCCAGATGACTCTATGTTTACTCCTCTTGTTTTAAGGGGCAAACTTAAAACTGATTTGTTTGTTCCTAATAATGTTCAGTATGCTTTAGATAAAACTTATTTAGCTGGTTATAACACAGCTGGTGGAGATGTAATAAAAGAAGGTCTTAGGGATTTTTATGAAGCCTCTGTTGGTGCGTCAAAAGCTGTTAAAGTTATACTAAACCCACCTTCGTACGCTGTTAATGCCTATGGTGGTATGGTTACAATGTTGGGAAGTGGTATTAATCCTTTTAGTCCTAAGTACTATAAAGGGGTTAAGATGGCTTTATCGGAGTATGGTTGGGTGGATGATATGATTGGTAAAAACTCTCCCGAATCCCGTAAGGTGTGGACAGAAGCTATTACCGATATGAAAAAATATGGCATAGCTAATGCTAACGTACTTGCTTCTGATATTAGACAAAACTTTGAGCGTGGATTTTTTAGTGAAAAGCTAAGTAAAATTTTTGATCCTGTAAGCAAGGCGTATCAAGCAACAGATACAGCTGCTCGTTTTACTATGTGGACAACTAACCAAGAAGTACTAAGTAAAATATATCCTAGTTTAAAAGGAGAAGATTTAAAGTTAGCAGCTGCTAAACTTACTAACGACACTTTCCAAAACTATGAAAAGTTAAGTAATACTATTCGTGTAGGCTCTAAGTACGGGGTTTTTCCTCAGTTTGTTTCGTTTACTGCTGAGTTTATGCGTAATATATACAACCAAACTCGCTATGCTTTACAAATGGTTAATGGTAGTTTTGGTGCAGAACTTGGTATAAATGTTTCAAAAGCCAACAAAATGGCTATGAGAGCACAAGGAATAAAAAGACTTACCTCTTTAGGTGCTGTTATTGGTGGCACTGAAGCAATACGCCAAGGGTACAATGCATCTCAAGGAATTACTGATGAAGAGGAGTTTGCCTTAAAACAAACAGTTGTACCTGACTTTGATAAAAATAAATCATTACTATTTACAATTGATGAAGATACTCAAAAGATAAGCTATGTTAACCTTTCTTATATTTCTCCTCACGCTATGTTGGCTGAAGCGTTTAATGCAGCTACTGAAGACAGACCCATAGAAAGTTTGACAGAAATTCTACAGGATAACTTTGTAGGTGAAGGTAGTTTTGTAACTCAGTCTGCTATCCAAGCTCTAAATAATGTAGATGCTAACGGTAGAGTTATCTCTGGAGAAGTAAGTAGCTCTAAAAAGTTTGTCGATCAATTAAATTACTTTATATCTGAATCTTTTAAACCTGGTATTTCTAGAGAAGTTGAAAAAATTATAGATACTTCTACTAAAGAAGATCCTCGATATTCTTTTAAAGATATTGCTAATAGACAATTAGGGTACAGGGTTAATACTTTAGACATTGATACTTCTGCCTTTTTTAAAATTAGAGATAAAGTTACTAAAGCACAACAAGCCAAGTCAGATTATACTAACTTAATTAAATTTGGAGGCTCTAGCCCACAACAAGCAAAAGAACAATACCAAGAGTCTAATAGAATACGCCAAGAAAATTTAGCAGTAATATCTAAGCACTATTATGATTTAACAAAATTAGGAATGTCTGAGCAAGAGCGTATTAAAGTTATGAAAAGGGCTGGCGTATCGTCTAAAGATATTATAGCAATTATCAATAACACTTACTTGCCCATACCTGTTAACCCTGAGTTGTCTACTAAAGAGTTTTACGATGAAAGGTTTCAAGGTGTTAATCCTAAACAAATTGTTCGGGATATTCGTAATATTGCCAAAGAAAACAAACCGCTTGCTGTTAAATTAAAGAAAGAGTTTTTGAGTCGTATAAAACAACAAAGAAAAAAATTAACAGAAAAGGAGAAATTAATTCAAAACCTTTCCGTAGAAGACAAGGTTGATTACATTATTGCTAACCCTGATGAGCTTAAAATGCTTTTAAGAAAGGGTATAGTAACAAGAGAAGTTATGATTAGATTAAGACAAAAAGGGTTTAAATTATAATGACTAAGAAAGATAGTAAGCTAAGTAGGGTAGGTGTATCAGGATATAACAAACCTAAACGTACACCTAATCATCCTACAAAGTCTCATGTGGTTGTAGCCAAGGAAGGCGACAAAACTAAGACCATCAGGTTTGGTCAACAAGGAGTAAGTGGTGCAGGTAAGAGTCCTAAGACTGCTGCACAGAAAGCTAGGAAGAAGTCGTTCAAGGCTAGACACGCCAAGAACATTAGTAAAGGTAAGATGAGTGCAGCCTATTGGGCTGATAAAGTTAAATGGTAATAGGAGGAAATAATTATGCCAATGGTAAAAGGTAAGAAGTACCCATATACAGCAGCAGGTAAGAAAGCTGCAAAGAAAGCTGCTAAAAAAGGTACTACTAAAAAACGTAAATAAATTTAAAGGTAATATATCATGAAAAAACTTTTAGTTAATATGAGATATTGGATGGCTCCACTACTAATCATTGTTACTGTGCTTAGTATTGTAATGGGTGGTGCTTTTGTATGGGTTGGTGTTGCATTGTTTGGTGTTGGTATTATTCTTGATACTGCAACAATGAATATAAACCCACCAGGTGCAGGTTTTGATGATAGTGGTGATACAATGGGTATGCCAGCACTTCAAAACGCTGTGATGTACGTAATGCTTCCTGTATTTGCTCTATTGCAAGTGGTGTTAGCATGGCGTGTAATGCAATACGTTGATGCTGTACCCCTAGAAATGACTACAATGCTAGGTCTACCTGTACAGATGGGTATCACAGGTGTAGAACTTGTTGGTGCTGCAATTTCAACAGGTATCTTCGCAGGTATCGGTATCATCTACGGTCATGAGTTATCTCATACTAAAGGTTTCGCCTTCGTTATCTCTCGTCTTATGATGGGTTTAAGTGGTTCATCTCACTTTACGTATGCTCACGTGTACAACCATCACTTAGAGTTAGCACATGAAGATGATCCTGCTACGTCTCCTCGTGGTCGTTCTATCTACCGTCACTTCTGGTTGTCTCACATGGGTCAATCTAAATTCTTATACGGTATGGAACGTACACGGTTAGCTAAACTAGGTAAACGTTTTGTAAGCCTAGATAATCGTTGGATTAAAGGTTATCTAATGAGCCTACCTACTATGTTATTATTCGCATGGGCTGGTGGTTTAGTTGGTATCGCTGCTATGTTCTTAGTATGGACAATCTCTAACTTTGAGTTAGAAGCATTGAACTACATGGAACATTACGGTCTTATCCGTGAGAAAGGTCAACCTATTGACTACCGTCATTCTTGGGATAACGCTAACTTATTCTCTGCTTGGTTCTTTATAGAGATAGGTAGACAAGGTGACCATCATGACCGTGGTGAAACACACTTCTGGGAATTAGATGAAGTGGGTTCTCCTAATGCACGTTGTGGTTACTTTACTGAGTTTGTCGTAGCACTGTTCCCACCCCTATATCATGCTATGATGAAGAAGAAGTTAGCTACTTGGGACAGAGACTTCGCTACTGAAGGTGAGTTACAAATCGCTGCTAAGATTAACGAGCAAGCAGGTTATACAATGCCTGAAGGTCACAACTCTTATAAGGCAATCTAACTATGGCGGCTAAGAAGTCTACAGTAAATAAAGCAGGTAACTACACTAAGCCTACTATGCGTAAGAACTTATTCAACAAGATTAAGTCAGGTTCTAAAGGTGGTAAGGCTGGTCAATGGTCTGCTCGGAAGGCTCAGATGTTAGCTAAGGAATACAAAGCTAAAGGTGGGGGTTATAAATAATATGGCTCTCAAGAAATCACAGAAGAGTTTGAAGAAGTGGACTAAGCAGGACTGGGGTACAAAGTCAGGGAAGCCTAGTACCCAGGGTAGTAAAGCAACAGGTGAACGATACCTACCTAAGAAAGCTAGAGAAGCTCTCACTAAGAAAGAGTATGCTGCGACTAGTGCTAAGAAGCGCAAGGACACAAAGGCAGGTAAGCAAGTATCTAAGCAACCAAAGAAGGTAGCTAAGAAAACTGCAAGACATCGTAAGTAATACACACCTACAAAAAAGCCCCCAAGGATATTTTCCAAGGGGGCTTCTTTTTGCCTATAGTTTAGTGAACCTTTTCTTTTGTACCTAACATTGCACCTACCTGAGATTCTAAAGTATTAACTAACTCTCTCAGTTCAAGATAGTTCTTAGCCCAGCGTACTGGGTCTGCCTCCATTGCATTAGCTAGGTCGTTTACATCTTTATCTAACATACTCTACCCCTCACAAGCTACACACTCACCAGTTGAACCACGAACCCCTGCTTCACTACGTATGTAGTACAGGGACTTAATATACTTATCTTTAAACGCCAGCTTATGCACTCTACTAATCTCCTCTTCTGGAGCATCTGCTGGGAAGAATAGGTTTAGGCTTTGTGCTTGACATATAAACTTCTGTCTTACACTAGCTAACCTAATCAATACCTCTTGGTTAATCTCAAAGGAAGTCTTGAACACTACCTTCTCTTCATCAGTTAGCCAGTCTACTAACTGTACTGAACCATTGTCTGCAATAATAGCATTGATGTTATCATCGTTATAAACACCCTTGCTTCTCATCAAGTCTACTAACACAGGGTTGATACGGTTAATCTCTCCTGCTGGGCTACCCTGTACAAACACATTCTTATATACAGGCTCAATACCTTGACTAACACCACCACAAATAAGTGCACTAGAACTGTTAGGAGCGATGGCTAGGAGGTGTGTATTACGTACCCCTGTACCCTTACACCACTTAGGCTCTCCCTTCGTCTTAGCGAGCCACTCAGAGCCTCTCTTAGCCTCCTTCTGAATGTCTCTAAAGATAGTAGAGTTTAGCATATGTGCTTCCATAGATTCAATATCAATCATGTTCTGTTGTAGGTAGCTGTGGAAACCTAGTGTACCTAGACCCAAAGCCCTACCACTCTCTGTAAAGCGCACTGCTTTCTCTAACCCTTTAATACCTCTACCCATCTGGATAAACTCTTCGGCTACACAGTCTAAGAATACAATAGCATTTTGTACTGCGTCTGTATCTTTCCACTCATCATACTTGGCTAGGTTCATAGAACTGAGTACACACGTAAAGGTATGGAACTCATCAGCAGGTAGGGTTATCTCTGTACATAGGTTAGAAGCCTTTACAGTTAAACCATGAGTCTTGTACGCCTCTGGATTAGCCCTGTTCATTCTATCTATAAATACAAAGTAACCTTTACCTGTAACCATCTTAACTTTGAGAGCACGTTGGTATCGACTAACAGCTTCTTCATCGCCTGCTTCTAGTTGCTTGATGAACTTATCTGTCACTAGCCAACCAATGTTACAATCATCTGGGTTGTTTAATGTATGTGCTGCTACTTCCCAGAAGTCTGTATGCTCTAGTTCGATGTACCCCGCCCATGCGCCTCGTCGTGTATTTCCTTGCGACACATCTCTGCTAAGCTGGATATAGTCTCTAAGGACTGGCAATACCCCAGAAGCATTACCTCCTGAACTGATGGAATCTCCTCTGCCTCTAATTGCGCCAAGATAAGATGAAGTTCCAAAACCGTTTTTTGTAAGTATTGCAGTTTCTTTTTGTGATTCGTAAAATTCATATACACTATCTCCCACGTAGTTACCTGAACAACTAACTGGGCATCCTCTGTTTGTGCCCATGTTAGCTAAGACTGGTGTAGAACAAGCTAGGTGTCCAGACCAGAGCAGGTTAAAGAATACTCTATCCCAATGGTCTTTGTCAACCCCCATGTGTTTAGCTGCTGTACTACTAATACGTTTATAAATACTATATAAGTCTGGGTACTCCTCTGTTGTGTACTTCTCTTTAAGTAACTGCCAAGCAGAAGTACTATACCATTGTGGTAGCTTACCTGTAGCTTGTAGTTGCTTTCGTTCTGCGCTTAGTTCTTCGTATATGCTTTTCATATTACCATGCAAACCTTGTCTCTTGCCAATCCCTATTATAACTGTTCCCCTGTTTATGGAAGAAGTCATGTAGTTGTGGCGTATTAATGTTTTTATAGAACCACTTGGAGATAGGGTCATAGTCTACCTCATATAGTGGGTCTAGCTTTAGTTGCTCAAGACAAAGGTTTAACCTAGCCTGAATAAAGTTCTTCATCTGTAAGTCTGTGATACCTTTAATCTCTCCCTTCTCGAATATCATATCAATGATACGGGACTCATGCTCATAGATTTTACCACAGGTCTTATAGATTTTCTTATCTAGTTCTTTGTTGTCTAACTGTTCACTCTCTTCTCTTAGTGTATTGAATAACCAGGCACCTGCTAGGCTGTGTAGGTTCTCATCCCTTACACTAAAGTTAATACCTGCTGCCATGTTTACTAACTTGTTCTTACCCTCAGCTTGGAAGTGCTTTAGAAAGGCGAAGTTAGAATACAGTACAGCACCCTCTACAATAGAACCAACAGCCAGTGAAGCTAACATATCATCACCATCGAACTGTCTATCTAGCCAGTCCATACGCCCACGTAAGGTCTTATCTTCCACGTAGCTGTTGTAGAACTCCTCCGTGTTTAGGTTCAGCACCTCGTTAATCTTGTTGTAGAAAGGTGCGTGTACGTTCAGTTCAAACATACCAAACACAGAAGCCATACGCTGTATCTCTGGTCGTCTAAACTTCTTACGAATAAAGTCTAGCCAGTAGTCATTACCTACGTGTGTTTCATACAAGGTAAATAGTTTTAGCACAGTAACTACCCCGTGCATTTCTGCCTCTGTTAGATTGTTGTGTAGGTCGTGCAAGTCCTTATCCATACCAATCTCTTTAGCAGTCCAAAATATATCCTCCTGCAACTCTGCAAACTGCTCTGCCTGTGGATATGCAATAACGTAAGCCTCTTGTTTGTCTGTAATCATTTACCCTTCCTTTACAAATATGCCATCTATCATCTGACCCCTACGGTCTTTGATATCATTATACGCATGTTCTAAACATTCATCAATAGATAATTTATGTCTCTCTGCGATGTTGATTAACACTACAATAATATCACCAATATCATCAATAGGACTTTGCCCTGTAGATAATGAGTCTACTAATTCAGTTACCTCTTCGATTAACTTCTTTACTTGTGCTTGGTCATTAGAGCCATTGATTAAGTTCCTTGCATAATGCCAGTTAGTTATCTTCTTAATAGTAAACGTAGCCTTTGGGTTTTCATTATTCGTCATTCCAATCTTCCTCTTCCATCATCTGTACTACCTCTATCTTATACACAAGTGCGTAGCCAATAATCCACTGTACTAAGAATGCGTGTTCGTATGCTTTATACTTAGGGTTAAATATATCATCGTACTCTACGTAAGTTACAAACCCTATAAACGGTAGCCAGAAGCCAAATAGGTTCTTACCAAACAACTTAATAGGGTTGTTAGTATTCATATTACTTACTCCAGTTTTCTAACAACTTCTCAAGATAGTGGATAGCTTTCTTAATATCTTCTTCTCTACTACCTTTGGTTCTTAGCAAATACTTAAGTGCATTACCCTCGTAGAAGTCTAAATGATAAGCATCAATAATATCCCAAGGTTGTATTAGGTGTTTCTTATAATGATCTCCACCTACCTGTTTGTCTGATGCTCTCTCTTCATAGTGTAACCCATCATTGCCGTTCTGCCCAATAATATCTATTCTACTTGTAGCCTTACCACAAACACCCTTATTGATTAGGTCATATCTACCTAACTCTGCAAACTTATCCTCATCACTGTTCATACTTACTTCCTCTCTAAAAACCTGTTTAAAAACTTAGTTTGCTCCTCAGTGAAGTCTAATGCTGTGGGGTCTTCACTATAAATACGTCCAAGTATTGTATGCTTCATAGCCTCCTCATTATCTTGATAAGGCGTTCCCTTAAACTGTCCTATTTGTGATGGGGTTAATTCAAAGTCTAACTTGGGTTTTTTAATCCTTAGTAACAACCTTAGTGCCTCATTCTTAGCTACAGCACCTTGATTAACCTCGCCACTTGAATAGGGATTAAGTATTATAGAGTTATCTTCTGCCGCCATACCACCAACATGGGGGTTCTGTTTAAAGTAAGCATCCTCGCCAGAGTACAACTTCTCCCTAATAGGAAAGCCCAATAAATCTTTAGTTTCCATCTTTTTAAGTTGACTTAAATCATTATTCATACTTACCTCTCAAATATTCTAAGCTAATAGGCATCTCATCAAAGCTACCATTATTAACTTCGTTTAACATCCAAATACCTTTCCAACTACCATTACCCTGACTACCTAAGTAAGCCTCGTCATGTTGATAAAAGATACCAGCAAAGATACCAGTCAATGCAGTACCATCACCACGCTTACTAAAGGCTATGTCCCTGTCTTGTACATGACCCATTACACAACTCATGTGCTTCTTGGTAAGCATAGCCCTAGCACTTGATACTGGTCTGCCCATAACACCACTGGTAAAGAAGTGGCAGAAGCCAACACCCTCAATAATTACTGGCTCTTTGTAGTCGATAACTTCCCAGTCACTTAGGTTTAAATCCTGGTAACCAATAACATCTTCTAGCACTGCATCACATTCCACTGCACGCTCTATACGTTCTTCATGGTTGCCCATTGTAAACACCATACGTGGTTGCCACAACTTCTTCTTATTGCGCTTCAACCTTTTCATCTCTTTCTTGATAGGCTCTAAGAATAAGTCCATAGCTAAGTTGCCAGAGTCAACATCATCTTTGTATCGTCTACCCTCAAAAGACTTCTTACCCTTATCATAGTGAGACAGGCTAGGCATATCCCAATGGTCTCCAAGGTGTACGATAACATCTGGTTTCTTCTCTGCTATGTACTTACCTGCATACAACAAGTGTTCCATAGGTACATCTTTCTTCATCTGTGTATCGGGTATTACTACTATCTTAGTCATAATCAAAATCCTCTAAGTAGTCTAGGAAAGCATCCTTATGAGCCTCCACCAAGTCGTTGTTAAAGTCTAACTCAAGTTCATTATACTCTTCGTCTGTTACATCTTCAACAAAACCTTCGGGTAGTAAGCCTCTAAGGTACAGTTCGTTTAATAAGTCAGTCATTTCAGTTATTTCCAACACACTAGCTTTACCTCCGCACTCAGAACAGTTTCTACCGTACCCAACTACTTCGTAGTCTGGGTCTTCCGCACCACATTTGTAACATATCTTATTCACATTTCTCATCCTCGTTCACCCATTCAATAGGAACTTTCCCAATAGCATACTTTATCTTACGCTTATTGCACCACTCGCTATACTTCTGTGTTTTCTTTTTGGTAGTCCATCCATCTTTTTGAAACAGCATACGTATATCTAATTCTGGGTTACACTTAATAACAGACTCCATCTTAGTTCTGTCACTGGGTTTAAACCACCCCTTAACTTCAATGTATATACCATTAGGCAATCTAAAGTCTGTAAGATACTTAGCCTTCTGCAATACGTGTAGACTACCACAATCTAAACACACCATCTTCCTGGTGGTTCGTTTGTTGTATAATAACGTGGTACATTCATAGGTAAAGTCTTTCAAGTCTTTAGCTACCCTCTCTTCAAACTTACTGCGGTACTTGTTCATAGAATTTCTCTTTCACCAGTGACGAATACAGTTCGCAATAATCGCCAGCATCGTGACCAACTCAATAGCTAGAAGTGCAAGCCTAAATGTTGCAGTGCTTGTCCAGTTTATTAAAATGTTAGTTATCTGCAATCTCTATGTCCCCCTTAATATCCATTGGCATCTTCACATCTTTTTGAAGCATCCAAAGAAGTTGCGTATTCTGTACCATACGCTGATACCACCCTTCTCCGAACTCATCTTTATAGTAGCTTTCAATAGTAGCATCTCTATCCTTGCTCTTAGCCAATATCTTCTCAGCTTTCTTAATACCAATGCCGTGTATTCCGATAATGTTATCAACTTTATCTCCCATTAACATTTGCATATAGAACCAGTGTATACCTGCTTCGTAAGTAACATGGTTGAACTCCTTCTTCACGAAGTTATAATGTTCACCCTCAACCATGAGCAGGTCTTTGTCTATGCTTGCTATCATAGTGTTGTCTGTTTGATTAAGTGCAAGGGCATCGTCAGCTTCCATGCCTTCGATAACCTCTGCCTTAAAGTGCTTAACCATATAGTCCCGTATGGCTTGGTAGTGAATAGGTTTAGCTGTACCTTTACGATTAGCTTTGTACTCACTATCAACTTTTAGCCTAAAGTTATTTTTTCCTGTTAGGAATAACCTGTAACTATCAGCACCCGTATCTTTAATCATACCATTGATAAACCTCTTGGTACTGTGTAAGGCATAGGGCAAAGGCTCTGGTACAATGTTTCCATCGTCATCCTTCCTTTGTGTTGCAAACCCTATACGATACACAATAACATCACCATCAATTAGCAGTTCCATTAGAATGGAATATCTACTTCTGCACCAGTAAGTTCTTCTAGCGACTCTGGTGCATCAATTCGGTTGCCGTGAATATACAATGGTAATCCAAACATACTAGCTTGTGCTGGGTTATCCATATCATCTGCATCACCAGTACAACCATTGGTGATAAGTCCAGCTTCTACACCACCCTTATACTTAGTAGGGATTGGCGTTAGTGAATCAATGTTATCGTATGTACGGTCAGCATTAGCACCCTTACCTTTGGTATGGACAACCACTACGTTACAAGGTTCGTTAATCATGCTGTCCCAATCAGCCTCTACACCTTCTACTGCTGCTTGGTCGAATACCTTAAAGTATTGTAGTTCCTTACCGCGCTCGGTCAACTCATGAAACACGTTAAAGCCCGGTGTCCACAACAATCTAGGCTGTTCTTTACCATCAATCTCTACAGATTGTCCGATAATCTCAATACCTAAAGCCAGTTGCTGTGCTGGTGGTTTCTCCTCACCCATGTACTCACGCTTCTGCATACCTAAGTCTGCTACATATCGTAGTCTACCCTCATGCTCACCTGCTTCTAGGTTTACATACTCAATATCACTACGCTCAGTTGTTTGTTGTTCGCCACGTCTTTTAATAGCCATTTGTTATTTTATCCTCTATTGTTGGAATAACAGTTGTAATTATATCATACCTTTTTTGTATTTGTCAAGCCTTATTTAAAATACTTTCACATCGTTTTCAGTCTCAAACCAAACATGAGCACCACAGCTAAGAGGTTTGTTAGGTCTGTAAACAAACTTGCCTAACTCGTTACCCTCACTATCTAAAATAATTGCTGTATGTCCGTATCGGTTTTCTTTGTACGTCTTACACGTTAGTACAGGGTCGTTCTTGTTTTCCTTCCTGTTCGATTTAATTACGTGCTGGTTTACGTGGATAATGTGTTTCATATTTTACCTCGTCTAATGTATTTCTGCATAAGTTTTACCAAAATCTACATCTACATCTAATCTCCTCTTAAGTTTTAATGTGTCGTTTACTCTACCTACACAGTCTTTTAGAAGTTCAATGACCCTTTCTCGATACCCCAAGGGAGAGTCAAAAACAATCTCATCGTGAAACTGCGCTAACAACTTCACATTCTTTTTAAGTATCTCCTTTACCCACATATCGAAACAGTAAGTGCCAGTACCTTGATTAAGCGTACTAAATATATCCTTTTTGCTTCGTAGTTCATAGTATAAACCACTTACTGGGTTATGCAACCATAGCTTACCATTTACATTCTTAGTAGTCTGGTCATCTGCTATAGCCTTTAGACTCCAGTTCCTATCCCAGTATGCTTTGTGTAATGCTTCTCCCTCTTCAAGTGTAGCCTCTGCCCCCCTGGCAATAGTCTGTGCGCCTGCACCGTAAGTACTGGCATAGTTGGTAGTCTTACCCTTGTGTCTTTGTGCAGATAGCATAGCCTCATCGAACTTACTAAAGTCTTTAGCCTTGTAAGCATCAGCTTGCTCTTGTGTTAGGAACTTAGCCTCCACTGCAATATCTAAATGCGGGTCGAACCCCTCTTTGTTCATCTCCTTTACATAGTCAGGGTCTATAGGCATCATGTAATGCTGCTTAGTCCTGTCCTCCAAACTACTCATGTCACTACCACATAACTCTCTACCCTCTCTTATCGTTAGTAGGCTACGTATCTCACTACCATACGGCATACGTGGGCTAGGAATGTTCACACATACTGCGTGTTTAAACCTTAGCGTGTTAGTCAACCCTTGTATAGCAGCTATAACATAACCATCCTCATCACAGTTCTTAATCAACCCTGACACCAACGCTACCCTGTGACCTAACACCCCAAGTTCTTCTAGGTTCTTTAACTCTGGGTGTTTGTCTACCATTCTAATGACGGAAGGGCATAGCATATCACCTTTCTTTATCTGTGGTATCTTGCGTTGCTTCTGTTTACCCTGCAAATCATAACCATCTTCTACATACTTGTATGTCTGTGGCTTCCAACCTAAACTAAACAACCAGTCTTTAATCTGTACGGGTGAAGTAGCCTTTGGTTCTTTAAAACCATTAGGTATCTTGTGCTTAGCATAACTATTAAAGTTAATACCATGCTCTGCGCACACTTTAGACCACCTCTTACCCACTTCTGATAGTGTACCATCCTGTTTAAAGGGCTTCTGTGGTCGTGTAACGTCCTTAAACACTTGTACTGGTGGCATAGTAGCTTCAAGAGATTTAACAGCCTTAGATTGCTTCTCAGTAAGTTCTACTAATAAGGTGTTAGCTTTATCCACATCTAACTTCCACTTGTTCTGCTCTTGTAGCATGGCACAGTGCATTTTAAATGTAAGGTACTCTACCAAATCGCTGTAGTCATTGCCGTACAGTCCAACCAGGTGTTGCTCTTGTAGCTGCCAGAGCCTAGTGTTAATCTTAACATCCTCGCTACATCTGTGTATGTACTCCTGCTCTGTCAAGCTATCCCAGTCTTCTATCACTGGCTTAGGTATTCCAAACTCAACACCCCAGTCTGCTAGACCATGCTTGTTGCGTTCAGAAAACAGATACCAACTAAGTGCTAGTGTGTCTATTAGTTTGGCTTTTATCTTAATGCTTAGTAACCTCTCTAATACTGGTATGTCATAACGAATAATGTTATGCCCTATAAGTACATCATCTTCTGTCAAGTTGACAAAGAAGTCTTTGTATACCTGCTTACCATTGGCTACCATACAATGTATCTTGTCCGGGTTTAAACCATTTGCTTCAATGTCAAATACGTAATTCATTTTCTTAACGTCCCCCTATACCCAAACATCATACTTCTAAGTACGTGATAGTCTTCTCATCAAAGTACACATCACACTGGTAGTTCTGACCAAAGTCTCTATCAAACAGCATATAAAACTCGCTAATGTTGTGCTTCTCTTCTGGACAATCAGGGCTTCTATCCCTACTGATACCATGCCCATAGTGTGCCCACTTCTCCATTGCCCTACTGCCCGTGAACTCATGACTCAACACCCTAGCACCTTGCTCATGTGAGCGTGAACCTTTGGGCTTAGGGTTGACATGACTGTAACAAAAGATAGTGATTGGGTACTTCATCACCAGGTCTGCCATATCTGTCATTATCTCATTCAGCTTGTCGTTTGCTTCGCTTGCTGTAAACATACTAACTAGTGCAGTGAGTGGGTCTAAGATAAAGATGTTGATGCCATCAAGTAAGTGCATCTCTTCCATAGCTATTCTTATGTCCTGCCAATCACGACTAGCACTCCTGTCGTAAAACCTAACCCTACCTTGCATTGACAGTAACGTGTGCTTTAGCATTTCTGGGTCATAGCTAACATCAGGTCTCGAATAGTCTACCCTGTCATGCTTGCCTGCTAACTTCTTAGCTGTCTTAGCTGGTGCGTTTTCAAGGTCAAACATCCCTACGTTCTGGCTCTCACTGTAAACCAGGTGCTCTACTAACTGGTGCTGGTGGTCTGTCTTGCCAATCTTAGGCGCAGCACCTACGATGTGGATAGTGTTGGGTCTAATACCAAATGTCGCTCTTGTTACCGTGTCCCAAGGGAAACTGATACCCATCTTAGGCTGTTCAAGTGCTTTGTCGATGAAGTCCTCAATATCTAAGACTTCACCTTGTCTGATAGGCTTACTATCCCATACTGCTGCTTGATATAATTCCTTTCCTCTGTCGGCTAACAGCATATCATTAGCATCTTTTAATGGTAGATTGGCGACCTTAAACAATGGGAACGACTTAATGATATCCTTTGTAGCTTTGTTACCAGCTTCATCATTATCTAATACTAAAATCACTTCGTTGTACTTTTCTACAAAGTCCCTATTATTAACCATATCCTTTAATGCAGATGACGCACCACGTGTAAGTGATACCACAGAAGGTAGGTATTGTTTGTACTTGCTGGGAGTATTATCAATAATGGTCTGGTATAACGCCATAGCATCACATCTGCCCTCAGTTATGAACAGCTTATTGCTGCCGTTACTACTGGCTAGGCTCTTGCCCCATAAATCAACAGCACCTTTCCTGTCACCTAACGCTTTAAAATCTTTGGTTGCTACCTCCCTAACCTCATAGCCCGTAACCTCTCCCGCTTTAGTATCTGGGTAGTAGTGGTGG
>Ga0208013_1000563_pt1 | contig 20045 bp, 37 predicted proteins | sample 16_taG_FD_184091 | JGI IMG/M metagenome (GOLD analysis project Ga0208013, IMG submission 184091) | Marine viral communities from the Subarctic Pacific Ocean - 16_ETSP_OMZ_AT15313 metaG (SPAdes) (version 2) | ecosystem: Environmental > Aquatic > Marine > Oceanic | place: Pacific Ocean | collected...
TGTGAGTTCTTTAAGTGCTTGGTCATATAGTCCAATAGAGCCATAGCCTCTCATGCCATTTGCGTATGTAGTTGCTTCGGGCATTCCTGTGGTAGCTGTAAGATTGCTATTAGGGTCTAGCAAACCAAATGCTTTAGCCGCTCCAATGTTATTATTCATTGCGGCTTCTTGTGCCGGTGTAAATGCCGCTACTTCTGCGCCTGTGTATGGCATGTATTTGAGTTGCTGTACTTGTTCAGCTCGTCTAATATTTCTTTCTGCCGGTTGTTGTATCCAACTTGGTATAGTTGTCTCTGTTTGCTTTTTACCGCCTTTACCGCCGCCGCTACTCATGTCAAAACTCCTTTAATAATGTTGTAAACTGTTCTGACCAACCTTTAGGTTCAAGAATTTTTTTCCATCCTCTTCGACCAGTAACAGTCATCCCTATACATCCTTGGTGTTTGCCCCAAGTTATTGCATCATCATGCATATCTGTAATTTGATGTATTCCGTAACCTTTATCGCCGCCTGCTAAGAACACATGTAACACTTTCTTATTAGGATACACTACAATTTCGGTTACTGCACATCCGTTTGACCCCATCCACAGTTGGAAATCACCACTCATAACACCATCTACAATGTCTTTAAAATTATGGGTATTGCCGCCTTTTTTAAGTGCTGACTCTATCCATGCTTTACCGCGCATTAAATCTTCTGTTATGCTCATGGGTCTAATTTTATCCTAATCCAAGCTCCATTTTTAGAAACTACAGGGCAATCCTGAGCTTCATCCCACATAATAATGCCATCTTGTGTAGCTTTACTATCTGAATTATAAAATTGTAATTTGTTTCTAGTAGTTGTTATAAAAGTATTTAATCGCTCACCCCAAGGCTTCCAATCTTTTCCTAGTGGCGGTGGAGGTGTTTGTATACTCATCGCCTACCTCCTGCATTTGCTTCTATACGCATAACACCTGAACGCCAATTGTCATTACCTGTACCTTGTACTTTAATGCGCACTTGTCTACCCTGAAAGCGTACATCTGTAGGATTACCAAGCGTAAATGCACCATGTGATGTCTCACTATCATTAGGATAAAAACGTGTCTTAAATGTAACTTCTACTTGTCCTTGTGTTTTCTCGTCAGGTATAAGTTGTGTAACTTTCATAATATTGTCACCATTACCAAGACTGATTGAACCTGACTCAGCATATGGTTTAGTTGTGCCATGTGTGTAACCTGTTTCTTGGTTATAAAGATTACCACTTGCATCTGCCCATATTGGATTGCTGTATATTCCTTGGTCAACTCCTGCTGTTCTATCTAATTCACCAGTAGACCAATGTCCTTCTTTGTAATCTAATGCTACGTACCTGTTATTTTCATTAGATGTACCTGATGGATAAAACCACCATATTTCACCATGTTGTGAATTATGTACAGCGTAAACTTTACTGATTTGTGACACGTTCATGTCATCAAATACGTAATCTGAAACTTCACAAGTAATTTCTCTTGCTGATGAGCCATCAAATTGAAAAAAACCTTTTTTACCCATCCAAAAAGCGCCTTCATCAATTGCTACTGCTCCACGTCTTGTTGCAACACCACAAGCTGTTCCTACTCTTTCAAACCCATAAACAAATGGTGCGCCTGAGTATGATGCTACGTGTGCATCGTTGTCAGTAAGTATTAAAGTTCTACCTCTCATACGTAATCCACACATTATTTGACCTGTAGTTTGTAATTCAAAATCACCTGCTTGGTTTGTAGCTGAAGGTGTCCAAGATGTATTGTTTTCTTGGTCACACCATTGTACTTTACGTGGATTTCCACCTGCACCTAAAGCAAAAACAAATCTCTCTTCTGTAACAACAATACCATTGTTGCTAACTGGAGCATTAGTAACTTGTGCCGCTACAACACCTGAATTTAGTTGCCATTCATATATCTTGCCATCTTTAGATGAACAAGCTAACAAATATTGACCCCACGAATCTAATGACCAAGTTGTTGCTTCATCATAAACACCTGAGCTTGTTGGAGCTGAACCCCAGTTACCTGCTCCATAAAAACCACCACCATAACCTAGATTTAAAGCCGCGTTTAAATTTCCTGATGTTAAGCCTGTTGGGGTTATGTCATATACTGTACTTGAAGGATTTACATAATATAATTTGTTATAAGTTCCTGCCGCTAAATATGAGTCACTTGAATTATCAAGCCATGCAATCATTGCTCTTGGTGCTGAGGCAAATGCACTTGTTTTTCTACTTGTCCATCCACCAACTGGTCGCATCGAGCCATCGTGCCATCTAACTAAACTTGCATCCCTCCATCTGTTTGATGCCTGAAAGTCTGTACCATTTCTGTATTGACCGGGTGGTATGTCTAAAGGTATTAATGCCATAATCTTATGCCGCTATTTCTGTCCATGTGACTGTGTTATTAATAATTGTTTCCCATTTCTCTCTACCTATCGTAGCTGTACCTGATGTAGCACTCAATGCCCCAGTTGTACTTTGTACTCTGTTACATGTTGCTGTAACAATTGTTGTGGGTTGCGATGTAGCATTAGGTTGTTGAATTCTTTGTGAGTCTGAAGCAACAGTTGATATAACTTGGTTACTTGGTGTATTTGCTGTTCCACCCATTGCTGAATGTAACGCACAGTAGTAATACAGCGTTATTAAATTATTAATAACTACAATAGTGACTTGCGTTGATGAGTTATGAGTAACTCCAGTAGTATATTCTGTACCACTTCCATGTGTGCCATCTGAAGTTGTTGAAAACTTTAATGGATGTGCTGATGGGTAATTAAAGACATAGGTGTTACCTTCAACTAAATACAACGTAGGTTGTTGCACACCATTAACAAAATATTTATTAGAGCCACTAACTGATGCTACCGTAACAATATCTGTAAATGTGTCGCCGGTGGAGGCAATACCACCTCTTGTAGCAAATCCTAAAACGGTAATACTAGCGTTAGCAGTTGGTGTACCTGAACCAAACCTTACTCGGTTACATATAGCGGCAACTGTAGCTGTTGCACTAAGTGTAGCCGCACCATTAACCATAAATACACCTGATGCTGTAATTGTAGCTGTTGCACTTGGTGTAGCACTACCTTCCCTTACTCTTACAATTGTAGAAGCAGGTGTTACTGTTGCACTTGAGCTTGATGTACCACCACTTGTCCTTACTCTAGTACCGTTACCAGTAGTATTAATTGTAGTTGTTGATGTGCTTTCAAGTAATACAGAACCTTGAGGTATTCTTCGTGCATTAGCTGATATTGATGCTGATGCATTAACGGTTGCTGATGCAAAATTAACTTTAGCACCACTACAAGTTATAGAAGCACTACTTGTTACAGTTGCACTTACATTTAATGTTGCACTTGGTGTAGCACTAATTGAAGCACTTGCACTAACAGTTGCCGCACCATCTAAAACCTCGCCTGTACTATAAGCTAATTGACCGTATTTATAACTGCCATAAACCGACATATTTTTAGTCTAGCGTAATATCTAGGTCACCTGATGGAACACGAAATACGTCACCAGTAGCAATAGCTTTACTTGACGATAGTGTCGCATAAGCCATTAAATTACCTGACGTTGAAGCATCAAATACTCCAACATGTGTAACTGTACCCCAAGAACCTGTAGCAGTTGGAAATTCTACTGCCGCATTGTTACTTGTTGTATTGCCTGAAGTTGTAAATGCTACCGATTGTCTTGCATAAGCACTACCTGATAATTCAGTTCCACCACCTGCTTCGCCCGGAGCTGATGTAAACAAACCTAAGTAATGTGTGCCGGGAGCTGTGTAAGCCGCACCTGCAAACACGTGGTCTAATATCTCTGTTTCTAAAAAGTTTGTAAAACTCATACTAATCCTCTCACTTTAAGTGTTAATCCTGACCCACTATAACGAGCTTGGTCAGAATATTCATTTAATCTAGCAACTGCGGCAGAATACATCTGCGCCCAAACTGCTACCCTTTGGTCTTCTGCTAGATACGGTGCTGAATGTAATAACGCTCCATAGAGGTATACATCAGGCGCTTCTAATAAAAGCCAATTATCTGTGTTGGTTATTAACGAAGGTATCTTCTGATAATAAAGCAACTCAAAGTCTGTGTCGTTTCCCGGAGTTGGGTACAATTGAAATTGTCCATCTGCGTGTGTGTACATACGAGGTGTGCCTGTGGCATTCTCGTTAGCGGCTCTCTTGTCCGCCATTGCATCTCTAGAGACTAGGTTAACAACTGTAGTGCCTGAGCCTGTAAGATGTAATCTTATTGTTTCAATCCAGTCTGAAGGTACTTGCATGTATTCATCACCACTAGATTGTTGTCCACTAGACCTTGCTTCCATCTTAAAGTGTCTAATGTCTCTGTTTATTTGTGCCTCAGCCAATGTAATAAAGTCAGGTATTACTGCTGTAAGGTCATCTCTGTTTAAGAAATCAGCTATAGAAGCTTTTAATCCTGTGTAATTAGATAAAGCCATGTTACATCCCCAATCTATATTGGCTTGTTACTTCATAGCCACTTGGATTGATACTACCATTCTCAAGTCCTGCAATAAATGCTTCGTATTGTACATCATTAAGTTGTGGCAATATTTCCATAACATCTTTTAGTTCAGCATCACTTAATCTAGACAATACAGCTTGTGCATTATCTCGCATTGCCGGAGTAGTAAATCCTCTTGCATTACTAAATCCAAGGTCACGAGCTGATGCGCCAAGGTCACGAGCTGATACGCCAAGGTTATTTGTTGTAATGCTGTTTATAATAGCATCATCACGCATAGCAGGTGTATCAAAACCTCTTATTGTACTAGCAGTTGTAGGTGTAGGCTCTAAGAAACTGTCACCTGTTTCCGGGTTAGTTCCTGCGAACATGTCCATCAAGTATTGTGTACGTTGTGTCTCTCGCTCATTATTTGCAGGAGTGTCTAGTAGTGACATAACTCCTCCTTTAATCGGAGCTAGACCTTTAAGCTCTGCAATCATCTCTTCTAATGTCTTTGCCATGCTGTCTCCTGTCTAATTTAGCAATAGTATATCATTTTTTATTATAGTAACCCTTGTTTTTCTAGACCCATTAATAAGTCATGTGTAATTACACCTGTTGGTGGTTTCATCATTTGTAGTTTTCTAATGTTCTGAGGAGTGATATTATCTTTTGTAATTACCTCACCTGCATTGTTTCTGATGTCTGTGACTAAATCTAGTAAATGTAAATCTTGTTTAAATCTACCTACAGGCTGACCTGCCATTCCTGTGTTGTAGCTGTCATGATTACTAAAGCGATTAGCAACGTTATCTGACAAATCAAGCTGTCCTATGTTTTGTAGCGTGCCTTCTGTAGCATTTAACTGCCTAGGGTCTGTGTTAGCTATTCTCGCTTGTGGGTATGACAGCACACCATTGTCTTGACCTTTAGTATATATACCTCTGTTAGCTCTGAAGTTAACATCAATAATACTAGCTATAGCTTTTCTCTCAGCTCCAGTTGTACCTTTAAGAGGATTTTCAGATTTAATGCCTCTCCAGTTTTTATTAACTAATTGTCCAGTCTCTAAATCTTTAGATGTTGTTTTAATTAATTTATCAAGATGTTTAAGCTGTGCGTTATTTAGTCCTGCGAGTGCTGACTGCAACATTGTGTCTGTTGTTTGATGACTAAAATCTAAACCTTTAGGTGACATTCTAAATGGCAAGTATAAAGGGTCAGCTCCTGTTAGCTTTCTAGCTTCTCCTGCTTGTCTTATGATAGCGGCAGTTGCATCTCTGTGTGATGCCCATAACAGGTTTCTGTCTACATTCTCAGGTAACACCATAAAGTCTTGACCACCTTTCATTGCTACTGGGTTAGGAAACTTAGTGCCATTGACATGTGTTAAATAACCACCGGCACGAGACAAGTCTGCGTAACTAGACACAAATGAGAATCCTTCTAAGTTTCTGAGGTCTATGTCAGGTATAAATATATTACTTTCACCTTCTATCTTGTAATCTACATCTGTGTCACCTGCAACAAGAGCATCTTTATCTGATTTCCTTGTAGCAAATCTTGGGTCTAATATACCTTCAGCTTTATATGAAACACCTTCATTACTTGGTGTGTTTTTATCAATGTCTATGTTCTGTCTTTTCTTTATTGTAGCAAAGTCTGTGTCATAAATAACATAATTACGTGGGTTATTGTCAGGGTTACCTCTACCTTTGTCACTAGCTTTTGCAAATCTGTCATTAAATGACATCCCTTTTATACCTTGCATGTTAAGATATTCTGAAGTCATCTTATCCGCTTTTCTAGTGAGACTAAGAATACTCATGTTAGGTGTCATCATTATTTCATCTAACATTTCATTTCTAATTTTTGCATACAACATTGCACCATCTGCATCATCAGGTAAGCCAAGTCGATTCATCTCTGCTTGTACAGCAGGTGTTTGGTCTAGTTTCTTGGCTTCTCTGTTAATAAATGTTGCTACTGCTTCATCAGTTAAATCAATTTCATATATTTGGTTTGTAGCTGTGTCATATCTCCCTTCAACATCTGACATAGTTTTGTTAAAAACTGCAATGTCTCTTGGGTCTGTTAAATTAGCTGACATGTCTGTTCGTATTGTTGCAGGATAATAACCACTAGCCGCTCTGTCTAATACTTCTTTTGCTATAGGATTTTTCTCCATCTCCATCAAGGCATTAAACTCTTCAAGCATCGTATCGTCTCTACCTGCATACTGCTTTGCAGTTCTTTCTTGACCGCTAATGTAAATGCCATAACCTTCAACTGAGTTGCCTGTGTTAGAGCCAATCTTGTTCATGTCTAATTCTCTAAAGATTGCACCTGTGCTGTTACCTTGGTGTCCAATCAATCTAGACATGCCCATGTTCTGACTGTAGATTTCGTCAACTGATTTACCAAAGTCAGCTATCGTATCCATACCTTGTGCTACTGCAAGCTCCATCTCGTCATATGCTTTTCTCATACTAGGAGCTGTTAGTTTTGTAGCGGCTTTTAATCCTGAGCCAATGCCGAGTGCCATAGCTGATGTAGACAATGGTCTCTCTTGAAACTCTTTTAGGAATGCTTCCTTGCTTCCATAAGTGTCTAGCAGTCCTTGCTTTGCCTGAGAAGCTTTCTCCATGTTCTCTTCTCTGCCTGTGTAATTAAACAGACTGTCTAGTGTTTGAGTTGTTTTAGGAAATGCATGACCAATTGCACCTGATGCCAAGTCTCCCATCTCTTCTGCAAATACAAGTGGCTGTTCTAGGATTTGTTTAAACTCTGCACCACTTTGATAAATGTCCGGAGCTATGTTTAATGCTGTAGTTCCTACGCTAAAGTCATCACCTTCTTTAACTTTATTGATGTTTGTCATTTTACTGAATATACCGCCTGTTATTTCATCAGCGTTATTCCACATCATGCTTAATAATCCGTTCATACAATACCTTTTAGTTTACGTCTTATTGGTTTATCCCAGTTCTCGTTGAATGGTTGATAGCCTACAGCGAGATACCTCATCGAATCGCAAGCATGACTTGACCAATCGTGTTTTGGTCTCATTCTCCATGTTTTACCATTTTCATCCCAATCACGTGAGTAATTATTTAGCGCATCCCATAGCTTTTCAGTCTTAACTTCATCAAAGTAACACTTATCGAGCAGAGTTCTAACCTGTTGTATGCCATCATCAATCAATAACTGTGGTGCTATCTCAATGTTATGGACTCCTAGGTCTTCAAGCATCTCAATCCTACTCTTACCTGAGCCAAGCTCTCTGACTCTGACATCATGTGGGAATATATGTTGGTCGTATACATAACCCTTATCTTGTAGCATCTTTACGTAATGCTCGAGACCTGCACCTGATGCTTCGTAATAGTCAATGATGTGAACCTCAGCTCCTATGAATTGTGAGAAGATAACTGCTGTTGAATCGCCCACACCTAAATCCCAACTCGTGACTACACCTTTTGACCTGTCGTATCTAACTGTAGTTAATCTGTCTTCATCTCTAACTCTGCGTAATTCATTAGCGTAATAACTGCCCTCTGTAAAAACCAAAAACCCGCCTTCCCAAATCCATTCGTATTGGTCAGGTCTCTTCTCTTTGTCTTCTAATCTTTGAGCTTCAAGTACATCAGGAAACCAAGGGTTGTCGTGGTAGTTCATTTGCACTATCTTACAATCTGAAGGGAAACTTTGTCTGAATCTTTCATGTGTTGCGCTGTACTTTGATTCAGGATTCCATGTAACCCACACCTCTGATGAAAAGCCTATGCTTTTGTCTTCTTCACGTACTGTTGGCAATAGTAAATCCCATGCTCTGCCGCTTACTTGTTCTGCTTCATCTACCCAAGCTATAAGAATACGTGACTGTGATTTAATACTGTCTAGTGAACGTCTCAGTCCTGCAAACACATAGGTTATGTTTCCATCCTTAGACCTGATGAAGCGTTCTCCGATTTCGTAATAGTCAGCAAGCCATGACACAGACAATATAGCAGACTTCACCTCAGCCATAGATGACTCACTCAATGAGTTCATAAACTCTCTGCCGCAAAGGATGCTTCCTCGAATGCCGCTCTTACCCCAACGATAGCCAAATACTGCGCTCATCAAAGCAAAACTGGTGGTCTTTCCGCTTCCTCTGCCTCCATAGCATGCCCTAATTCGAGCTGTTCCTTCAAAGACAGGTATTAACTTATCCGGGAGCTGAATCTCTTCAACAACCTCAGCCATCTGATTTGCTAACTAATTTAATAACAGTAGGAGCTTTCATTGATTCGTCTGAGCTTGTGTGGTCTATCTGTGACTTCTCACCATACTTGTTAGGCACAAGCTTACTGGCTACCCATTTCCTTGCATCTATCTGTAAACGTGCAACCTGAAACGATTGATTGTCTGCTTCATCTGCAATAGCTAAGATTTGGTCAGCATGAAACTCTGAGCTGATTGATTTCGCGCGCGTGTATCTATCGGATAATCCATCTATCTTATACATCCATCTGTACCAAGTATCTGCATTCGGTGTCCACTTTTCTTCTCTACATAAACTGATGACACTTCTACCTGAAGCTATCTCTTCTAGCATTCTATCTTCAAGCTCTTCAGAATATATTGTTGGTCTAGCCATTATGCTGTCCTAGTCTTCCTAGTTTTCTTTTTCTTATTTGCATTTCGTTTACTGATTGCTTTACCTTTTGCAACTGCATCAGCTTTACTGGATGCTCCCCATGCTCTAAGACTTTTTAACAATGGAGTTGCTTCACCATTTTTATACTCAGCTCCTTTGTTTCTACCCATGCGTTGCAAGAAAGCGGCTCGTCTTGGATTGTCTCCTGATTTAACTGGCGCACCCATTAACCAATACCTCTGTTCTTTGCAGTCTTAGCCGCTTGTCTAAAGTTCATAGCAGTTGGTCTACCTTTAGCACCTTTGCGTTTCATTTTCTCTCCACTACCTGCTTTAATTCTTTTGCGTTTAGCGTGGATTCTGTCGTACAACCCTATTTGACTTCCCATATTATCTCCAATAAATTAGTTAGGACACCCAGTATTTTGTAAGCACTACCTGTAGTAGAAATAAAAAATGCCCTAACTAATTAATTAACTTCTTCCAATTATCAGGAAGGTTTAACTTAATACATAAATCATTCTCTACCCAAGTTATAACATTATCAAGGTAAACACCAAACTCTTTTGTATTTAGACTTGCTGTCGATTTTAACACCAGTCTTGGTAATCCTGCAACTTCTTCAATTCTAGTTTCAAGAAATTCAGTCTGACAATGCACATGAATTGCATCTTTAGTGTTTTGTGTTTCGACCCTCACTTGGTCAACAATTAACCAATATAAATTATTTTGATGACCTGTCCGGCTCATCTTATTTTCTTTAATAGTAATTACAGCTTCATCAGCATTTGTCTTTTTAAAGAATGCTTTAGTCATACCCTTAACTATATCTGCTTTAGGTTTATCTTTTTTTAGTATTCTGTTTAACGATTCACTCACAATAAATAATCTCCTTAATGACTCAACCATAGTTAATGATTTTGTATGCATAACCTAACAACAGCTCCTGTTTAATTAAATAAGCATTCTTAGATTCTGTGTCACCATTACCAACAAAAGTTTTGTACTGTAAGTTGTTTTCTATAATGCAATCTTTAATCCTTTCACGTTCTACAAATGCATACTTGGTCGGTGTTACAAAAACCCATGCATCAGCTTTACTAGTCATCAATGCAGAAGGCTTATCATACATTGAAATCTCTACTACTAAATTACCTGTGGACTTACTCTTAAAATCTTTCTTAACTTCATAACGTTTGTGTATCTCCGGTACGTATATGTCCATCTCTTTACAAAGACCCGGAATAATAACTGCACAGGGATATTTAGTCTTTAATAAATTTAATACCTCTCTCTCTGCATTATGTCCATCTTTTAAATCTTCATCAAACGTGTTCATTCACTAGCAGTCCAATGCTCATCAACAAGACCTGATTTAATTAGTTGCCGCTTAGTTCTTGTTATAGCAAACTGCGCCATCTCTTCAATAAAGTAAGGCTGATAATAAGGATGGTCTTTTGTATCATATAAAGTGTGACAGGCATGACATCCATAAAATCCAATATCATTACCATGTGAATCTTTAGCTTTAAGTCCAACTCCTGCACCATTTTGATGACAGAAGACTACCTTTTCATTATTGACACCTGAGTCACAGACATCACTCCTGAAAGTACATGCTTTGCCTTTGGCGCTCCGGGTAATACTATTTTGTTTCATTAAATCCCCAATCAATTAATTGTGAGATGACATCAGCTACAGAATACACTACAGCAGTTGGACATCCTACATCATCAAGAGCTTCTATCATATTTTTTTGATTATCAGTCAATCTGCCCTTTGGTGTCTTGCCATTCTTAGGTCTCTTTACTTCCAAGAAATAAGCAAACCCTCCGGGCATAATCACACATACATCAGGTATGCCACTCTTAACACCTTCTGCCTTAAATCTTCCTGCCTCACTTTTACTTCTCTTGCCACCATTAGGAATAGCAAAATAAAAAATCTTTCGCATGTCTAAATACTGACATATTGCTTTCTGTACTTCATGCTCATCGTTCTTCATTTATTTTTAGCCTTATCCATAACCATATTAAATTTTAACTGGTCGCATAAAGCTATAATTTGGTCTTCAATATCAGACTTCAATTTTTTATCTTCAATTTTAGTAAGCAATCCATACAGCTTATAAATTGTTTCAGCTACATCTTCATTGGACATTAGCTTGTAAGTTTCCTGAATTCTGACCTAAGTAAGTTGCTAATCCATAAATTGCTAAATGAAACTGAGGTCTATCTGCTTTGATTCTATGAGTTAAACCTGACAAGCTAACTCCCATCATGTCTGCACATTCTTTTTGGGTAATGCCTAGCTTCTTAATCTCAGCAGGTATAGATTGGTAATAGATTATTCCTGTTGTATTCATATCCTTAATATTAGTTAACTTAGACTTAATTATATCAATTGGGATACGAAGCGTTAGTTGGTTTAGCTTTTTTTTTCTTGTATACACTTCTCCTTCGGAGACTTACTTTCTGAAGAGCCTGAGCTAAACGCTCTTTTTTTAAAGCTCTTTAGACATCGGGTTCAGTTCCTGAGCTGAGGCTTTTCGGAGACAAGAAAATCCCTAACCACAACTAAGCAGTTAGAGATTGTCATCGGTATACAGTCCTTCGCAGTATTTATCCGTATGCCTGAAACCATTACAACTATTCAGGTCAGAGTCATCGCTACCTTGTAATAGGTACTCAGCCATCTGCACTCTGCGCTAGATTTTATTTATCGCTCCAAGGTGGTTACCAATGTAGAGCTTCTTAATCCAACATCAATCAACAGCGTGTGGAATACAATTGCTGAATCTCTTTAATATTTATACTGGACTGAGTGACACTTTTTGAAGAGCGAGACATTTGTCCAGTCGTATCCAAGGTGAGTCAAACCAACTTGCTTTGATGAGAATTTAAGTATAATAATTCTCAGAACAGGTGACCAACACACCAAGTTTAGAAAAACCCTGAGAGAACATTCCAGACCTCTTGGGGTTTTTTGTTTTCTCTAAACCACAAAATTGATATGATAAACTAAATCAAAATAGAGAAAATAGTTTTTAAATAAAATATTTTTTTTGCACCTAAAAAAGAGTATATCGGATTGTACAAAAAAGTAGCAATCTTGAGATTATTGAAAAGACATACTAGCATTAAGGTGAGCATCTTGCACCTCTAGAATCGAAGATTTGACCCCTTCCTGAAAACCGGTTTTTTAAAATTAGCCAAAATACGCTATTTTTACCCTGTTTTTTGCCATCAAAAAATGTGCTGATTTTGCCTCATAAATAGGTCTATTTTCTGACCCTATTTTTCTGTCTAATTAAATAGTTCTTGCATATGTATATAAAATAAAGTATGATTGTCTCATGTTCGAGATACGGACATGCACTTTTAACCAATAGGAGATACAATGAAGACAACACTTATAAACGACACAATAGTAGAAATTGAAATGGTAAATTTTGAAGAGCATACTCATGACAAATTTTTACAACCAACTTCTCATGACAAATTTTTTAACAGACAACCTAAGAAGCCATTTCAAATTGCTTACATCACATTGACATCAAATGAAAAAGTACAGCCAATAGTTGACAAAATAGAATGTGCAGTTAGCGTTTACTTAAATAGCGATTACAGACCTGCACTTAGATTCAAACCAATTGTTGTTGAAGAGCATGACGAAAATGACTATGACGATATGGGCGGTTTTACTGAGGGTGCTATTATCAATATTCTTAGTGAGCTTGAAGACGAAATTTTATATGATGGAATACAGGAGATTAAATAATGAGCTTTAGAATACCTAACGAATTTAAAAAAGACATGTCATTAGATGAGGCTATTAATGTTGTAGTACAAAGTGGCAACCTACTTAAAGGCATGGAAGAAATTAACAAGGCTTGGGATAGACATAATGCTGACCAAGATTTGTTTGGTAGTGACTGGGATTTTTTCTTTGAGTATGCTCTTGAGGCTAACGCATACAATAAAGTATTTGAAGCAGGTCACAAATTATTTTTTGGTAAGTAAATTAACCGGGGAGGTTCGCCTCCCCATCATTAAGGAGATAACATGGAAATAGTAAACGAATACAACAGAGTATATGAGCAAAGCTTATTCACAAAAAACCAAACTTATACTAATAACAGATGCGTAGAAAATGAGCAGGTTGTTGAGACACACAAAGCTATTGTCAACGATGCAGGTTCACCAATAGCAATTGTAGGCAAAAACTATAATCTCGTTCAGAACGCAGATATTATGCCTCAGTTCCACGAAGTTATACTAGCTTCTAATTTAGACAGGACTGGCATGACTAAAAAAATTAGCCAGTCTCATAGAGGTGCTAAGACAATTGTGACTTACACGTTCCCGGCTCATGAGATTGAGATTGCTCCCGGCGATTCAGTACAGCTCAGAATTATGGTTCTTAACTCATACGATGGCACATGGAAATTTATGTCAATGGTTGGAGCTGTCAGACTAGCTTGTATGAACGGACAGGTAATTGCAGATGCATTCTCTGAGTACAGCGCAAAGCACACAAGAAGCTTAGACATCGACATGGCTGTTGCCAAGCTTGAGACTGCTCTTGAGGTCTACACAAAAAATGCGGAGCTTTGGAAGAAGTTTCCTAAGTCACCTATAACAAATGCTCAGGCTACTGTTATCTTTCAAAAAATCGCAGGTAAGAGCGACAGGCTTGAGGTTTTACTTGAGGAGACATTTATCAAGTACGTTGATGAGATGGGTAAGAACGTATGGGCATTGTTCAATACTTTAACTGACTGGTCTAGCCACGCTAAATTTAAGAATGAGGCTAACAAAGTTGCTACAGTATACAATCGTGAGGCTAAGGTAAGAAAAGTCCTGCCATTCCTCAAGGAGATGGCTCTAGCCGCATAACTTACTACAACCTACCGGGGAGGTTAACAGCCTCCCTTTTTTTGTCCAAGTGTAAAGTAGTAGTTAACATTTTTTTTTATTTAATTAAATACTGTAATTTAACTCATGTATAATTACATCATGTTTGAGACAAACATACTACTTTTTAACCAATAGGAGCTACAATGTCAAAGTCAAATTACCCAGTTAAATATTGCAATCTAATTAGTGAAGAAATTGAAGAAGCTGTAATGCAAGTCAGAAAATTTGGTTCACAAAAAGATACTTCTACAATTCAAATTGTTGCATGTATTGCACCATTGTATATGGAAGTAGGTTACACGACTGAGGACTTCAGAGCCATCACACGTAATGTTGATGACAGAATGGACGTTTTATTCAACGAAAGATAATTAACCGGGGAGGGTAACCTCCCCACTTTTAACACATAGGAGATTTTATGAGTATTGATATTAGAATAGATTCACATGATATTAGTGATTGGGATGAGAGACTTGAGGATGCTTTCAATATTAGAAACGAATGGGGTTCTGAAGCTGTTGATGATGACAACATAATTGCCACAGATGACCTTGGTCGTTTTCCACATGGAAGTGTACAGGCTGTCATTCAACAACAGCAAGCTACTATCCAAGACCAACAACGACAAATTGATAGGTTGATTCTTGTTTGTAGAAAGCTAGAGACTACAGTTGAGAACGTAACTGATGCTTTAGGTAGCGTTAGTAGTAATCTTAGAAATATAAAATAAGGAGGCTGTATGTCTACATATTCAATTAACTGCAACACAATCTCATGGGAAGCTACTGATGCTTTAATCAAACTTGATGAGACTTTTGTTGGTACACCTAACTATCTTGGCATGACATATTTTTGGGCATATGAGTACAGACATTACATGAGAGATGCAAGTATTGCACAGCGTGTAAAAGTCCACAAAAAATGGCTAGAAGCCGGGTTAGATTTTTTAGAAACGTCACAGGCGCATTGGGATATTATCGGTAAGGTTCTGAAAAAAGATGTGCCTAATTTAACAGAGGAGAATGTATGAACACTAATATTAAAATTACACTAACTGACGATGAGCGTAATCTCATTAGCAACGTTTACCACAACAAGACAAGCTCAAAGCTTGCTACACGCAAAGAAGTGACTGAGCTAGTTGAATTGTTTATTCAGCAAATAATCGAAGGTAATGGGCAAAGCTACGAAGCTATAGCACCACAGATTATTCAGCATGGTTACAAACACTTCATCAATGACAGACAAGTGTCTGCTGAAGAGTTTCATGACCCTGAGCGCAATCAACGTAATGTAGAGCTAGGTCAAATCAAAGCCGCAGAACGCAGAGCATTTTTTGAACAGTAAACTTACCGGGGAGGGCAACCTCCCCAACACTATAGGAGATATTATGGAAATCAAAGTAGACATGTTATTTAACGACCCTTACAAGCAAGTTTGGAAAGTCATAAACACAGGTGCTGTTGAATTAACTACAGGCGCAGTTAAACATTATGTGACATTGCACAACCTAGGTGACAATCAGCTCAGGACTATTACTGAGGACTTTATGCTTAAACATTGGTCAGTAGTTAGTTACAGACAAGCTGATGAAGCTCCAATGGATACAGAAGACACTATCAAACATTTAATGAACAATGCTGAGTACCAATGGAATGATAAAGATTATGTTTGTTTAGCATTTTATGGACACGAAGATAAGCCGGAAAATGTGACAAGTATTTTGAAGCAATGCAATTGCAAGAAAAAAGATTTAACAAGACTAAAAAAGATTGGAGTCGTACACGAGTTTTTTGTAGATGACATGGCAGTTCTTGTTAAGATGCATTACTCTCGTGTTCTAAATGCTACTGACTTCACAGAAGAATATTTAGCAAATTTAGGTTAATCAGTTCTTATCAAAGCTGATATAATTAATTCGTTACCGATTGAGTAACTACAATATAGGAGATACAATGGAAACTGCAAAAGAATTACAACAAGGTGAGGTGTTTGCTTCACAACACGAAATTTATAAAGATGCCGCGCGTGAAGAATGTCTATCAAAAGCGGCTGAGATACTCATGAACGTTGAACACTTAGTTGATGACATGGAAACTAAGGTCGATGTTAACGATGTAGTCATAGTATCAAATGCTATCCTTGAAGTCCTAAATCTTCGATTCTACGATTATGTTGTTTGGGTTGAGGGAAAGTATAAGGATGGAGACTTAACGTTTGAGTATGACTTTTCTGAGATGCTTGATGACCTACTGGAAGATACACTAGGTTTTATGAAGGAGGGAAAATGAGCAGAATCACAGACTGGGTTTTAGATATGGAAGACAAAGGTGAGATTGAGCTAGTTGAGACAACTCATAATCATCATCTTGGTTGGGTATATGACGAGACTGGTAATTCAGTTTCAATAACTGGGCATGAGTATGTAGCTGTTGAACAGCAGGAACACGACCCTTCTGAATTTGAGCATCCTTATGTTGATGAAGAGAAAGAACGTAGAGCAGGTTTTTTCGAGGAGGATACATGCCCCAAGTAGACAATGACAAAAAAGCAAAGCTTGCACAGTTTGCATTTGGCAATGGCAAGAAATTTACTAAGAGTGTTTTAGTAGGTAGCAGGGAAGTTCGCAGGAAGCGAGCTAGACAAGAAGCAAAAAAACTATTAAGGAGAAAATAAATGAGCAGTTCACAAAAGCAAAAAGTGTTATCTTATCTTAGAACATATGGAAGCATCACACCTGAAGAGGCACGAGAAACTTATAGCATCACGAGACTTGCGGCTGTAGTGTTCGATTTAAAAGAGCTTGGTCATACGTTTGTACAGCCAACTAAAATTATTAAAGGTACAAACAAGTTTGGTGAACCATGTACTTGGGCAAAGTATCAGTATTTAGGAATGAAAAATAAGGAGAACCTATAATGGAACAACAACTAGATAAATATGGTTTGCCATTACTTGAGTCTATACCCTTGGGTAAGTCTGAGTATGTCATGGTCAAGACTAGGCTTCAGTATTTTAGGAAGCACTACGAGAACGCTAGTATTGATACAGAGCATGTGTTTTTTGATGGAGAGTCTATTATGTGCAAGACTACAATACATGTTGATGGAAAATTAGTTGCTACTGGAATGGCTCACGAGGAAAAAGGCAAGAATCATATTAATGCTACTTCTTTTGTCGAGGTATGTGAAACAAGTGCTGTAGGTCGTGCGCTTGGTATGATGGGTATTGGTATTACAAACTCAGTTGCGACATACGATGAAGTTAAGAATGCAATGAAGCAACAAGAAGCTAACGAAAAAGCTAATGAGTTGTTGGAGTACAAAGCTGAAAGTTTGTCATCTAAGCTTATGATAGCTATTGAGCAAGATGATGAGCAAGGTATTACTGAAGTTGAAAAAGATTACAGAGGTGACAAAGCGTTAGCAACGAAAGTTAAACTCACGTTAACACCTGAACATTTAGAGTACATGGCTGAACGTAAAGAACGTAAGTCGTTAGAGAGCAAAGAAAAAGCACAGGCTAAACATGAAAGTAATGTTGCTCGTGCTAAAGAGTTTGCTGAGAAACAAAAGGACACAGAGGCTGAGTAGCACCTACGCTGTTGTCGGGGAATCCTATACCTCGTTAGTTAAAGACAAACGCTACTGGATTGACTGCCCTAAGCAGTCACCTAATTTAATTTTAAGGAGACGTAATGGTTAACAAAGTAATACTAGTGGGTAACCTCACTAAAGATGTAGAGTACAAACATGCAAGCACAACGATAGCTTTGCTTAATTTAGCAACTAATGAATCTTGGACAGATAAACAGACTGGCGAGAAAAAGTCTAAGGCTGAGTTTCATAGAGTTGTTATCTTTGGTGTACTAGCTGATGTATGTCAGAAGCTACAGCTACGCAAAGGGTCAAAGCTTTACGTTGAAGGTCAGCTTACTCACAGAAGCTACGAGCAGAATGGTCAGAAAAAATATGTTACTGAGGTTAAGCTCTCAGGCTTTAATTCTGCCTTACAATTGTTAGATACTAAAGGCGAGGCTAAGGGTGAGATGGAAATAGGCAATTTAGGAGAACCTAAGCCTTCTCAGCAACCAATTGAACCTGTAGCAAATGATGGATTTGAAGATGACATACCATTTTAAAATATTTGCACTAGCCTTACTATTGTCCGGCTGTAGTGCATTCACAGACAGACTATCTGAGGAAGACCCATTGTTAATACCACCTAATGTTATTGATGATGAGCCGGGGCAGATAATTTGTGTAACCGAGTACCCAAAGATGTGTGATGGGTTTTTAACTGATAAGACAATTGATATTGAGGAGTAAATATGAGTATATTTAATCGCAAGGTAGACAAGTACAAGCCATACATAAGTAGGGAATTGAACATTGAATACATGAATGCAAACTTTACAAAAAAATCATTAGAGAGAGTTTGTCGTAAATACAATTATGAAATTGACAGGCGTAAGAAACTGTCAACGATAGTGGATGAAATCTATGACCTTATTGTTTGAGACTTTTGTACCAGTAATTGTTTTGATAGGAGCTTGTCTAATCTCTATGGGTTTAGTCATGCTCCTGATGTCACTAGGTATGCCTGATGAAAAAAAATAAATTTACTGATGAAGACCTCATGGCTTTTGCTGATAAAGAAACCAAAGGCGAAAAAGCTATGGATATTTTGAGCGTATTGCTTCAGGGTGATGAAGAAGCAAAAGAGCTTGCTAAACGATTAGATGTGTTTATTGACACAAGAAATGCACTAATTAACAAAGTTCTTGACTCAAAATAATTTTTTATCGTACGAAAATAATTTTTGAGCGTACAAAATAATTTTTGACTGTACGAAAATAATTTTTTGCTGTACCAATTTTTAAGGAGAAGTTATGAAAGATTTAATAAACGCGGCTAAGGTAATTAAACACATGTGTATTTGGGTTTTAACTGGCTCTGCTTTGTACATAGCTATGTGGTTTGCACAATACGAACAGTACATACAGTAATGGGAGCGTTACGAACCATTAAATACACTTTAAGCGATGGGCAAGTTGTTACAACACGACAGCTTGCCAAGCAATTAGGTGTTACAGAGTCTGCGGCACGCAATCGTTTAAATAGACACACAGACCCTAAAAAAGTTTTTGCTCCTTACAATCCGAGTAAAGGAGGTAAAGCTAGGAAATTAAATGCCAAGCAAGTAGAAAAAAACAAGAAAGATAAAGAGCAAGAGTTATTGAAACTAGCTTTGCAAAATATCTAAACATTTGTTTAATTAATCAGGTTTTAGATTTCGTTTTCTGTGTCCGTTCCAAGCCATAAAACCACCTAGTCTTAATGCGTAATAGGCTAGGTAATTAATTACTTTAAATCCATTAACATCAATACATATATCTCTAAACAAAGCATCAGCTTCTTTTTGTGTCATTTTAGCTGTGTGACCTTTCTTACCACCTAAGTTTAGTGACTCGTATTTGTATATCCAATCGTGGACTAATCCACCTGAAAGAAGGACTCCCATAGGACTTAGCCAAGAACGTGCAAATTTAGGTACACTAGCACCATCAAAAACAAATCCTTTAGGTATCTTATAGTACGTTGGATGCGTATTGCCTTCATGCGTAATTGCATACTTCCAGTCTTTTGTTATCTCCCACTTTCTTGTCGTTGCAATCCACAACCAAATACCACCAAACAAACCTTTGCTTTTTGTTTCCATAGGCACAGGTTTCATGTGCGGCATATCTTGGTACTCTATTTTTATAGCCATAGTTTCTCCTTATTTCTTAGCTAATTGCGCTCCGAAGTAAAATTCTATAATCATAGTTGCCCATGAAAAAACCTCTTCTAGCTTCAATACTGCACCTGCTTGTACAGTTACATATTCAATTGTATCTCTTGTAAGTTGGAAACCCAAAACGGATATTCCTTCAGTTAAGTGAGGCACAACTGTTTCAATGTTC
>Ga0208013_1000566_pt1 | contig 19940 bp, 23 predicted proteins | sample 16_taG_FD_184091 | JGI IMG/M metagenome (GOLD analysis project Ga0208013, IMG submission 184091) | Marine viral communities from the Subarctic Pacific Ocean - 16_ETSP_OMZ_AT15313 metaG (SPAdes) (version 2) | ecosystem: Environmental > Aquatic > Marine > Oceanic | place: Pacific Ocean | collected...
CGAAATTCATTCCCCAATGAGAACATCCAAGATAGATTGCATCTGCATCTGGAGGAATATCAATAATTGGTACAAAGTGGTCGGTTTGTATACAATCATCTTCTAAAACCAAGGTAGGATATTGTTTAATCTTCTTTAGGGTCTTTTCTTGGGCCTTGCCACAACCTTCCTTTACTGTGCTAGCCAAATAGCCAGCAACCCTTTTAGTATTTTCCATTTCCAAGTTAACAAACATAGACTCCATTCGTTGTCGCCTATTGGTGTCCCTGTCTAGGTTTATCCAAAAGGTTGGAATTTCTCTAAGGTCGATGTTCCGTGGTGGAATAGATTCTTCAAACATTATTTTTTACCAATGTGGTATTTTGGGCATAATACCCAATCTGATTTTTCTTTATACGATAAAATCTTCAACTGATTGATTTCACAAATGGGCTCTTTTATTTTATCTTTATCAAGAACTTCTATTAAACCCCACTCTTGCAAAAGAGTGATAATCTTATTTCGTCTTGCAACATCATTTTCATCTATATCAGAACGAAGTCCATCCAATGCAAACAGTTCTTTAAAATGAACAATATAATATTTACCCCTCTTATGAAGGATATGGCATGATTGGAATAGTTTCTTTTCTTTTCTTGAGGAAACACCTATTCTAGTAAGGGTTTCTTTTATCTTCAAGAAATCATCTGGTTCGTTGAAATCAATTTCTACGAGGTCATCAACACTAATATTTGGGTTCATAATCTATGTTCTCCATACACATCACATTTAATGTATGGTTTTATTTATGTTTTCCGCCTCTTTGCATTACAAAGCAGATATGCTCTATTTGCTCAGGGGTAAGAATGGACAGAACCTCATCTGCTCTTTGATTTGAATACCCGTAGCATTCTTTTATGGCTTCCAACTGTTCACTTTTCTCGTTCTTTAACCATTTACTAAATCTCTTTCGTGACCGAATGGAATGCCGAAGAAAATCGAACTGCATCTTTTTATCAAGATGAGCATATAAATTCATTTCATTTGCTTGCAAAATAGTATCGGGAAAATAAGAAAGACACCGATTTACGATGAATGGAAGATACTTCTTTTCCACCAATTCATCTTCGGTGTCCATCAGCGACTTCTTGCTGTGATTTATGGCATTTAAATATTCACCTAGTTTCACTTGAAATCACACTCCATCATAATCTCAACAAGGCAAGCAGTTAGATTAATTTCAGCATCGGCTACAAAAGCAGATTTATATTGATATTCTGCAAGAATCAAAACCACTTTAGGAATACTATTCACTTCGAAATAATCATACATCCCATCATAAATGTTTCTGAAAATCTGCGTGGGGTCGTTGTCAACATTCTCAACAACCCACTTTCTCACGGAAGTAAAATCCTTCTCCTTCATAGCAGTAATCAACTTCTTGGTATCGACCTCACCAATCTGAGTAAGAATACCAACATCAATTGAGCCTGCAATCGAATACCGTTGCAACTCATTCAAGATTCGCCTAAAATCGGGAAAATGCTTCTTGATTAATTCGGCAACAACCTTTTCTTCGTATGGAATTCCTTCTTCATCAAGAATATACTTCACCCTCTCCATGAAACCCATAGCAAGTTGTGGTTTTTCCTTGTTGGGAATTAAAAAGTTAACAACAGTACATCGACTATGAATCGGTTCAATGATTCTGTTCTTGAAATTACAAGTCAGAATAAATCTACAATTATCGCTAAACTCTTCGATAAAACCACGAAGTGCAGGTTGCGTTGACTGTGCATTTGAATAATCAAACTCGTCAAGAATTACTACCTTCTTGTTGCCTGAAATTGAAACAGAACTTGCGAAGTCACGAATCCGTGTTCGAAGGGTATCAATGTTTCCATCTTCTGAACAGTTAATTACAATAACATCAGTATCAAGTTCTGAACATAAGGCCTTAGCAATGGTTGTCTTCCCGCATCCTGCTCCTCCTGAGAGAAGTAAGTTTTGAGACTCACCACTTTGCACCATATCCTTGAATGTCTTCTTGATTCCTGTGGGAAGAATACACTCATCAATTGTCCGTGGACGGTATTTCTCCACCCACAGGTAATGTTCCATTGTTTTCATTTATCAAGCCTTGTATGAAGAAGTTCGCTCTAGTGCCACATAATAAGTAAGGTTACGATTCTTATTCTTGAATCTGGAAACCGTATTCTTAGTAATTGCTACTTCGTAATCACCAGGCATAAGTTTTAATGTTTCAATCTTAAAATGAAAATCAAAATCATCTGTGTTTGTTATTTCACCAAGTTCGACTGTATAGTTATTACTTCCTGTATCTGCTTTATCAAACACTACAAGGGAAATTGTGTCTCCCGTATTGGTGATTGCAAGGTCATTGAGATTAAGAACGGAGGCCGCTCTCAATACATCTGAGAAAATCTTTTCAGACAACTCAAACTCAACGACCACATCATTTACAGGAACTTTCTTGTCTGTAGTTGTTAAAAGATTTGGTTCACAATAATAATATTTAACAGAAGAACAACCATCAGAAATAGTCATATACTTGTCATTAAATTCTAGTTCAGGTGAATCGAAAAGAGAAACAGTACCAAGGAATTTATTCAAATCCCAAATCCCAAACTCAGTTTCAAATGTTTCTGTAACGGTTGCTTCTGCTAAAACATTCTTAATAGGTGTAACCGTTGTTAGGCGTTTGCCGGGTTTAACTAAAATGTTAGAATTTAGAGATGCAAAATTCTTGAGGACTTCCAAAGTCTCACTTGATAGTTTCATAGTGTTGCTCACTGTTGTTGTTGTCATAAAATAACTCCATAATAAAATTTACTTGTTGCGGCCACATCCGCAACCAGGCTCTTGTTTAGGGGTGTTGTTGCGGTTACAGGTACAAGTACCACCACCACATCTAGGACACCCACTTCTTCGTGGTTCATTGTTTATTGTACCATCTTTTTCTGTTCTTGCAACCTTTGATTCGAAAGATGCGTTAATTCTTTTTCTTTTTCTTCGGTTGTTTATTCGCCGGCTCATTTGGCCTCAGAACTTTCATCATTGGGGATTGGTACTGATAATTCCACCAATGAAACTCCCATTGTTTGGCAATAATTTTCAAGTTTCTTTTTTCTTTCAAACCCAGAATAATGAGATTTTCTTTCTTCTGTTTCATCCTTTGTTGATGTATAATTTGTAAAACCTGGCATACTGAGAGGGCAGTGTACATTGGGAAACTCTAACTTGCTATATTCATCTTCAGATAATTTGTTCAACCAAGTGGCTTCTCGGTCACCACAACCACATTCCAAACACATATGTCTGCCTTCTGTCTCGCTGTTGCCTCGAAACTCACAGGCTGCAAGGCCAATATCATCCAACCCATGACAACTCATGCTTCGAACTTCTACAACTTCTGGTTCTGCTCGTTTTCCACTAAACCCCTTTGAAATATAAGACGAGGCCAAGTTCTTTGCCTTCTGCAAAATTCCAGGCTTATCGGGAGCAGTTTGAGGTGCTACTGGTGGTGGGGGTGGGGGTGGTTTTTGTTTTGAGGCAGAACTCCAGTTACCTGTTGCTACAATCCGTTTCTTGGCCATTGTTTTATCCCTCGCCTAAAAAATCTGAACGGTCGGAAGGCGAAGGTACTTCAACAAGAAATTTAGAAAGGTCATTTTCATGAATTAAAGCACTATGGCCATCTGCAAATTCGACCATAACCATAATCTTATCTTCTGATTCTCTAACCTCTACCACATTTCCAACCTTACGAGTTTGGTTATATACAACCGACTCTCCGATATTATATTTATGGTCACTCATCTTCTGTCTCCTTTATCTCCATATCTTCATAGGGGGACTCGTCATAATCATCGCAAGCCCAATCTTTTAAATAATTTTTAGTATCTCTTCGACTTCGTTTTTGTTGGTGTTTGCGTTCACCTTTATTCGGTCGATGATATTCTTCATAATCATCATACTGTTCAATATTAGGCCGGGCCATTTCCAATTCTCCTCAAAATTCCCCAACAACTTCCATTAAATTTTTTAATTTATGTGTTATCATATAATTGAAAATCTTAGACCTATCTGATACTTCTTGTGTTTCAAACATTTCTACTATTTCTCCTTGCATTTCCTCTGGTATATATGTAAAATCAATAAGGGTTTGATTCCTTTGCCAATTTCTTTCGGTTGTCCATTGCTCTAACTCTCCTGATATCACATCAATCTTCTTAACACCACATGGTTTTTGTCTTTTATTTTCATTTACAAATGCATCATCATCTGAAAGAATATTAGGAATACCATCGGATGCATCGCCTTTGATAATATGATGTGTTAAAAATTTCAGTGGATTATCACATATAAGCATCTTCTTATGAAGAGGTGTGTATTGAGACACATTTGGAAATCTTTGTAACTGTTGAAAATCTTTATCACTGGAAACAATAAGAACTTTCTCTTCGGTGTGATACTTCTTAGTTAGGATTGCAATGATATCATCGGCTTCAGCGTGAGGAATGTACATATGTTTATATGGAAAATTTTCCTGAACTTCTGTTCTAATCATATGAAAAATATCAAAGATACCATCCCAATCAATAACAGACTTTTTCTTTTGCTTTTTCCTATTGGCCTTATACTCTGGAAAGAATTTCTTTCTCCAACAGTCTCCCGAATCATGACAAATGACTAATTCACCATATTCCCTAGAGAACTTATTTTTCATAATTCTATAAGTATTTAATACCATATGTCTAATCAAATCATGTGATACTTCTTGCCCGTTTTTTGTTTGTGCGAACAAACTACCAATAATAATTTGATTGTTATCTACTAAAATCATTTCTTTTTCTTCTTGCCTTGTTGAACGGCATCATAAAAACTCTTTAATTTCAAGTCAGCCCAACTACGCATATACCTTCGGTCTTCTTTATTTGTATTCGTTTGCATCCAAAAAGACATTTCTGTTAGAAATTCACTTCCTTCAACATATTTCCCATCAAAGAAAACTCTAACTCTGAGGTCTTTTCCCCGTGTAAAAAACGGGTAGTCTTCCTTGGATGCGAGTTTATATGTACGAATTGAAAACTTCTGAGATATAATTTCCAGGCCGGTCTTCATGTACTTCTCATAAGACAATGGTGTTTTAAGAGAAATTCCACTCGTCCATTCTCGTTCTTTAATTTTTTCTTTTTTCTTGACCATAATTTAGATGGTATTTATCTCAACTTGAGAAAAACGAACAATAAAAATCAAAAGAAAATGCCTTTTTTTAAACGGCGTTTTTACTTAATGCCTATTTTAGGAAGCAACCGATTCCTTTTTCTTTGGTTTAGAAAGTTCCGCATCAACACGAAGTAAACTTTCAAGCAAAGCACCGAAGGCCTCATATGGGTCAATGTTTCCACCAGGCCTTCTATCTTCTAAATAGTCGCTATCGTGCGGGATACGAACAGAAACGCTTCTGTCATTTTCGCCCCATTCAAACGAATCAATGTGTGCTGTTTCATTCTTACCTGTAAGACGGAACTCATTACCAACACCATAAACCTTAATGTGCTTCTTGTGGTCTTCTGAAATACCAATCAACAAGTCATCAATATAACGCTTTGAGTCTCCCTCTCGTAAAGCGGGTGTACTAAAGTTAATATGACATCCTGTTCCTGCCCAATCATCATTGTCTTTAAATAACTTTGGAAAAGTTTCGACTGCGAATTCGTGTTCTTCGGCAAGTAATTCATAAAGATATCTTGCCATCCAAAGGTCATCTGCAAGGTCAATTGGATTCTGTGGACCAATTTGATATTCCCATTGCGAGAGCATCACTTCTGCATTAATTCCAGACAACATGATTCCTAAATCATGGCATCTACGAGCATGTTCACGGGCAATATCTTTTCCTCTAACAAAATTACCAGTACCACAATAATACCGACCTTGGGGATTAGGAAAGAAAGTCTTTTGCATCTTCTCTTCTTCGTCCCATCGTTCTGGCCATTGCCATGGTTGTTGATTCTTTGGATTGATGAAAACATATTCTTGCTCTACACCAAAAAGAACTCCATCTGCATTGTCATGCGAATTTACAAGTTTGGTAAGGTCAGTTCTAGTATTAGAAATGTGAGGTTTGCCCTTAGTATTATACACTTCGCAAAGAACATATCCTCTGTTTGGATTTTCTTGTGATGTATATAACTTCACTGGTTGCAGAATCATATCACTGGATGATACTTCTGCCTGATTTGTGCTTGAACCATCATATGCCCACTTTGGGATATCGGTCAATTCTAAATTCCTTTCTTCAGTAGAAAGGGTAATGTAACGAGTCTTAGTTCTGAGACTCGGACTATCCGAACCATCCAACCAAACATAATCTAACTCTATAACACGGTCACTCATAATTTAAACTCCTTTAGGGTTTATAGTATACAAATACTGGTTCGTATTTATAGTATGTACCATTTACTTTGCAAAAATTCTTGCACTTCGGAACGCCATTTTCATCAAGTCGATTTTGGCCCGGCATTCCTTCCATAGCCATCTTCAACACATATTTATACTCCATACCAAGACTTTCTAGAATATCTTTCGAATCTTTTTCAAGAGGAATGTAATTTCCCTTAACTAGAAGGTCTGCAATGTTCCATAATAAATATCTATCTGGTTTTAGAAACTCTACACAAGTCTCTAAAGTTGGTCTGAGGAATCCATCTCGCCACGATTCGTATGACGAGCCATACTTCTTGTAAGATTGGTTCTCGTCCTCTGAATATGCTTCTCTATTGAAGTAAGGTGGCGAAGTAAATATGAAATCCAAACAACCTCTGTATCGTTGGAAGTCGGGGTGGTTTCCGATGTCTTCGGCACATTCTTGGAAGATGTGGTAGGTGTTGGGTTCACTGAGGAAGGAATTTCCTCTGTATGTTCTTGTGTTGTAGAATTCTGCAACATCTTCATACTTAGAACGAACAACGCTATCCACGGTATAAAAGTTATCAGGGTTAGGGTCAGTGCCAATATAATGCACAACCCTATCATCACGACAGGACATAGCACCAAGAATGCGGCCGCCCCAGCCAGCACTTGGGTCATAAATGTTAAGAACTTCTTCATCTTTACAATGCTCCGTAAATCTTTCGTAGATACATTTTGCCGTTGCGGGTGGGTAATTATGTGCAACTTGAATATATCCGATGCGGAAAGAAGCAAATCCCTTTGGGAAAATCTTCTCTCCTGTTTTGTAAACCCGAATATTGTACACCGTATTGTTCGGCATATTTTCAACATCGAATGTGCTATAATTCTTGTACTTGAGCCATCCTTTTTCTTTATAGTCAAGGACTTGCTGTTTCGTTAGATGAAGAATATCAGATTGATTCAACTGGTGGTAACCACTGTTGACTCCCTCTCTCATCTTCACTTCTTCAAGAATGAAACCCTTGCCTTTAAAAATGGTGGGCGAACCATAAAATGCTTCAATCCATTCTTCTCCTGTTTCGACCGAAACAACTGAAAACTTGGGGTCTTTCCTAATTGCAGACTTGGCATGATTGTACATAGAGTCCCTACGAAAGTGTCGCATCGAACCTTTATACATTCTTTCAAGAAACTTATCATCAGCAAACAAATCATAAATGGAATGGCCATTATCTTTATCGCTATAGTTAATTCGTGTCTTCATCATGGTCGAAAACCACTGGTCAACTTCTGCTCCTAATCGAACACGGTTGATTAAAACATCATCATCAATATCAGATAATTCATCGGTGAATGTAAAGGTTTTCTGTACTGGAAACCCTTCCATTTTATTCCACTCATCAATAATATCGTTTTCGTTCTTGCCTGTTCTTGGAGGATTGCCTTCTTCGTCCCAAATCTTAACGACAGTCTTTCTCATCTCAATGACCCAATCACGAAACTCATCGGGCGTCATCGCCACCAAGTCATCAAAGTAGTAATTTATATCATGATTCAAAAATGAATCATTTCGTTCAAAGAAAGGTTTTTTCACAGTTTTCATTTCCATAATTATACTCTATCTCAGGGTAAAGTCAAGTCATAATTCTCATAAACTTCTTCTTTAGTTAATCGTCTACCAACAATCCAAAAAAGAGTCTTCTCAGAAGTATTAATATTTTCCATCATCCATTTATGTGCTTTTGCCTCATAAAGTTCATCCATTAGTCCACCACCAAAAAACTCCCGTTCACCTTTACCATATTGGGTCTTCAATGGAATCATTTGATAATCGTAAATTGGATATTCTAGTGGGTTGACATAATAATCTATCTTCTTACTTCTATCTGGACCAATGCAAACTCCATAAATGTTCTTGACTGATTTTTCATATTTAACCAATCCCCTAAGAATAGCGGCCATTTGAATGCCGCTTCCCACAGGAATGACTAAATTTTCCAGATAATCAGGAATATTCATAACCTGTTCTGTGGTTGTGTCTAAAATGCATTTGGGAAATTTATCAACATTGTCACTAAAAACAGCGTTGAACGCATTTTCCTTTTCTGCTAAATCTCGCATTCTAGAAAGGACAGGACCGTGCATTCCTGTTCCACACACATTTCTAATATCCGCACCCCAATGTCGGGCCAAAACCATCATGTGATGATTGTAAAGTGTTTTTGATGAAGACCCACCAACACAAATAATACACTTCAGCCCATAAAACTTACACACTTGGGCTAATATTGTACCAGTGGTAGAATGTACTTGAGTGTGAGTTACAATAGTACCACCAAAATTTTCTTTGATATTTTCTAAATTAGTTTTAATAAGAGAAATGGCTTGTCTAACTTTACCACCATTCGTTCCATGCATACCGAAAGGTTGAAATAAATCATCTCTCTTGTAAAGGATACCATCGTATTCTTCTATTGGAGTATTTTCATTAATAATTTGATATTCCATTGGTGCCTCCGTGGTTGTAGTGGTTGTGCTACTAAACGGGAAGAGTGGTTCGAAATTGTTTGAATTCGTCATTGTAAAACTTTTCCTCTAATTCTGCACCCCAATAATGTCTACCAAGGCGTTCTGCGGAATATAGGACCGGACCTACTCCCGCAAACGGGTCAACTACAAAATCACCAATTTCAGTTAAATTTGAAATTATATAATCACAAAAATCGTGCGACCAAACAGATTGGTTTAAAATTTTACTCTGCTTATCAACATAAATGTCTCGTAACCAATCTCCCTTTCTGGTAATTGTTCCTTTGTATGTATAGACTAACATATGTTGAAATGTGAAGTAGTACATGTCTTTCTTTCCCACTTCATTTCGAACAACAATTTTATAGTCTTTTAATTTCATACCCTGCTCTTCAAGGCATTTTGCATACCACATATGATTAGAAAGAATAGAACCGTTCACCCGTCTGTCCGTCTGACAAATTACAACGAAACCATCCTTCTTTACAATTCGTGCAAATTCTTTCGTTGCTCGTTCTTGAAAATCTTTATATGATGTAATTCCATTAGTGCTTGTATCAAAATCTGTTTGTGATAAGTCTGGGCAAGAAGTGAAAACCAAATCTACACATTCATCACGAAGTAGGGGTAAATAATCAAAAGCATCACCCTTTACATATTTGTTCTTTAACGACATTTATCCTCCTGCCAACTTACTAAAATTATTAACTTTCTTAAACACAATATGATTGCTGAATTTGTCTGTCATCGTATCAGACTTATGACTGATTACAAATATGTTGGCACGGGAGCCGAACTCTGTTAGGAGTTTCAAAAACTCCTCTGTTCCGACCGCATCCAAACTTGAATCAAACACTTCATCTAAAATTAGCAAATTGCAATTCACACTATTCTTGAGTCGTGCAATCTCCCGCCATGCAAGAAGCAATGATAAGTCAATACGCAAGCGTTCCCCTTCACTGAAACTATGGTATGTAAACTCATCACGGTGCCTGCTCTTGATTGTCTCATTGAAATTCTCATCCAAATTAAATTGGCAAAAGAAATCCATATCCGCAAGATACTTGTTAATCAATTTATTCATAATTGGCAAATATCTCTTAATGATTTTCGATTTAATCCCACTATCTTTTAATAAGAGCGATGCAATTTTAAAATAGTGTTGGTCTTCTACCAGTTCTTTTCTCTTCCCAACACATTGCTTTCCTTCTCCCATCAACTCATTTAATTCTTTTTTCGTTTCTTGAATTTCTGTTCCTTCACCAGAAACAGATTCAATGTTTTGCCTCACCTTGTCGATATATTTAACCGAAGCACTAATTTGATTTTGATTTCCAGAAATTTCTTTTTCAATTGTTTGAATATTGTCAAGAATACCATTAATAATGGTTAATCTATTTTCAATTTCCTCTACATTCTCAATGACATTCTTTAATCTACTTTCGGCTTTATCTCTTTCCTCGTTCTTCTCTTTAAACACACACTCTTTATGGTGTTGCTCGATGTCTTGTTTACATGACGGACATGTATCATTTTCCTCATAAAACCTAATATTCGTATCAATGTTCTTGATGTTGGTCTTCTGCTGGCGTTCAATAGATTCTAGTTCTAGAAGTTTCTTTGGAACTTTATCTTTATCTGTCACCTGCTTCAACAGTTCGGCAACTTCGTGTCGATAATTATCAATCTGTTTTTGTATTTCGTCAATCTGTTTTTGTGATTCTGTAATTTCTGCCTTATACTTCTCAACGGATTCACTAGACTTTTTATTAAGAGTATCGATTAATTTTTGCTTCTCGTCAATCTTACTCTTAGCAATTTCAATCTTATGGTCAAGGTCTTTAATGTATTCTTTTGCCACTTGAATTCTACCACGAACAATTGTATTCATAACCGAAAATACATCAATGTCTAGTAAATTCTCAACAACAGAACGCCTATCGGCCGCTGTAAGTTTCATAAAGGGAATATAATTTGACGAACCAAGAATAACAACCTGACAAAATGATTTATATGTCATCTTGAGAATCTGTTCCTCAAGAATCCTTTGATAATCTTTTGCCCTTGAATCTTGTGGAAGCAATGCACCATCTTTATAGATTTCAAATTTCTTTGGCTTAATTCCACGAACAACTCTATATTCTTTTTGACCTACTATAAATTCAATCTCAACTTCACAATCTCTTTCATTAATAGAATTGGGCAGTTGTGGAATATTAATTCCACGGAAAGATTTACCAAACAAAGCAAATGTCAATGCATCAAGCATTGTTGATTTACCTGCACCATTCTCACCCGATACAAGAGTGGTGTCATATCGTGTGAGGTCTACTATTGTTTTATTGTTGCCAGTTGAGAGAAAATTCTTCCAACTTAATGTCTGAAATATAATCATATTAGTGTTACTAAATCTGTGGGGTTTAATATTGCGTTTTTGTAAACATCCACAACCTCATTTATGAAATCCCCATCATAGCAACCTCTTCCGAAATTGCAAAACCTTGTGGTTAAGACCACATTATCTTCGGTATAGTGTCCTTCGTTTTCTGTTACCTTGGACACCAACCTATCTACACTTGGTGCCATCGGGTGGCGTGCGACATATAATAAACTTGGGTCTAATTCAATTTCTGGAAACCAATAACATCTGCCATTTTGTTTTCCAAAAAGATTTTCCAAAAACACCTCATCAAATTCTACTCTTGTCTTAACAAAATCTTCTGCTAAGGGTGGAACACTTCCGTCCTTCCTCTGCGTTCTTCTGTATTCCTTTACCCCTGCTGTGCTTTTTACATTAGACAACAATTTCTTCCAAGGATTCCTTTTCCTCATAACGACAAACTCTCCATGTATAATTCCTTAATGAGGCGTTTCATTTTATCTTTATCCTTCACCTCAGTCATAACATCAATCTCGTTGTTGATTAATGTAACTGTGTCTTGTGCTAAGTCAACCATATCATCATCTTCTGTTTCGGTGTTACTCAACTCTTCAATGATAGTGAGTTTTGCCACACCACCATCATAAAGTTTATCTGTGAACCTATCAAATGTATATGGGTGTTCCTTATTATCTACAACTACCCGAACATAACATCCCCTAAATTCAGAGAAATCAACTTCATCTATTTTCATTGGGCCGGCGGTATCATCATATCTCAGTTCCACAAACATTCTGTGTGGGTTTGGAACGAATTCAATTTCACGGGTTTCTGTATCCAATACATGAAATCCCTTTGTCTCATTAATATCTGAAAATGTAATTTGGTACTGTGTTCCCAAATAGTAAATGTTGCCTTCTTCTTGCCTGCAATGAAAATGTCCAGATAAAACCTGTTCATATCGTTCAAATATTTTTGCATCCATACCACCATGATGATTAACACCACGCATAACCTGATATCCATCAAGTTCTAGGTGACCTATAAGCATTGGGGCCGGTGCTGTCTTAATGAAATTAACAGACTCATCAAAGTTTTCTTTATTTACCCAAGGAAGAAGTGCAATATCCAAACCATCAAAGTTAATAACCTGTGGTTCTTCATATAATTTCAAATCACTACCGAACAATTCTTTTATTGAATTTATTACATTGGTATTACGATAGTAAACATCATGATTACCTAAAATACAATGCAATTCGATATTTTCTTCCCGAAGGATGTCTATGAATCTGGTCCGCACTTGGTTAAGAATATTAAAATTAACAAACTTTCGCCTATCCATAAAGTCGCCTGCATGGATTACTGTGTTGATATTGTTTTCTTTAAGATAAGGAAAAAATACCTCATCAAAAAACTTCATAAAGTGGTCAAAAAATAATTGAGAGTCACCTCTAGCACCGAAGTGCGTGTCATTAATAATAGCAATTTTCATTCAGATTTTTCCTCTAAATCCTCTAGTGGTGGTTTCTTCTTTGGCTTTCTTCCTCTTTTTTTAGGTGTGAATTTTTCAATATCCGCCTTACTAAGAGAAAAATGGTCTGCTAATGGATTGTTTGATTTTTCATCTACTAACTCATTACTCAACAGTTCCTTATTAACAATGCCATAAATGTCGGCCGAATCAATCAACTTATATTTAATGTAAGTTTGCTTCTTCTCTTTTTGAATTCTTCGAAGAAAGGCATAATAGATTATTTGTGTAAAATATGAGAAAGGATTTTTTGATTTCTCTGGATTGAAATTGCTACAATACATTAGGCAATTTTCAATACCATCTCCAATCATTTCTTCTCTATAAGGATAGTTGATGAAATTGGGCCTGTAAGATAAATGGGTGGCAATATCTAAAAAACACTTTCCAATATAATCAGTTACTGGTGGGTCTTTTTCTTCTTTTTCTCTTGCAGCCAGAACTTCCTCTTTCCAAGAAATCATATGCTGATAAAATTCTTTGTTATCAACATAATGATTTGCTGGCTTTTCTTCTTTTTCTTCTTTTGGCTTTTCTTCTAAATCATCTACTGATTCTTCATGTTCGTCCATATTTTATCTCCATAATGATAATTAAATAAATTCATACTGGTATAATACAGTATAAATCCGTCAAGTCAATCTTTTTTTAAATTCTTTTGATTTTTATTTTCAAAACCCACATCACCAACACTACATAGAGTGTTCTTTCACGGCAGCCTATATTAAGAATAATGGCTCAGATATAATCATTGGGGTCTGGACTCCAGTCCGTATATTTAGTTCCCCAACCCATATCATCTTCTGATTCATCATCTTCCACTTCTTCAACATCATCTTCCATTTCCATGAAGTATTCATCATTGATGTTACTAGCAATTTGCTCTAACATTTCTTCTGGCACACCATTTTCAAAATAATCTTTAAGCATTTCTTTCATTGCTTCATTGGCTTCTTCTGCCGCTTCCATCATTCGATTCTCTTCTTCTGGTGATAATTTAGCAATATGATTATTGCCTTTTCTAACTTGAAGATAATGGTTTAATAGGGCTTCGGTTGGATGAGTGATTCCAACGATATAGTCTTTAGGAACTGTGATTGAATGTCCCTTACAATAGTTAAGCCACCTCTTAAGAATTAACTTTTCTTGTCTAGGAATGCCAAATCTATCAACAAGAACCATAGTTTCCATATCAAAAGGATAATCTACTAAAAACTTATCGGTTAAATCTGTTCGTACATTGCAAATAATATTTTCACCAGACTTTAATTTTAATATTCTAAAATTGTTTAAATTGCTACCCATGTGTTTACCCTCAAATCTGAATGACTACATTTTTGTAATTGAATTTTTCGGAATTATATATTTTCACCCGTTCCATGAAATGATTTAATGTGTAATTGTGATGTGCTTTCCAATGTAAATCGTCTGCAACATCATATAGTTTCGCACACTCTTTATATTTAGACTTTCTTAATTGTCTCCCGATACTCTGCAATACACGAATTCTGCTTTTCGATGGTGAGGCAAAAATAATGTTATGCAACCTTCGAATGGAAACACCCGTACTAAATGTCCCATAAGATGCAACAATGATTGCATCGCTTTCATGTTCTGTGAGTTTTCGTATTTCTTCTCTTTGTTCAACATCAGTTCCTCCATATATGAAAAATACTTTTCTGTTCTTATCTGCATTCTTCTTAATCAAATCGAATAAGATTTTACCATGCTTCTGAACATATTGGAAAAGAACAAGAGTATTCCCTTTACTATTTAGGGCAAGATTACATATAAAATCATTTCTTCTTTCATGTGTAACAATATAGTCGATTTCTTCTTGATATTTAAGATTCTTTGCGGCCTTGCACTCTTCATCTGGATATTTTAATAGAATACAGTCAATTTTCAAATCAGATAGTAGTTCTTTTTCTATTAATTCTGTTGTTGAGGTCACTTTATAGACAGGACCGAACAAACCTTCAATTACTAGTTTGTGTGTATCAGTACCGTCTAGAGTACCTGTAGTCCCTACACGGAACGGACAGACCTTTAATTTGGTCATTAGGGTAGTAAGAGACTTAGATTTAAACAAATGACATTCATCACCAAAAACAGAACTAAATTGCTCAAACCATTTAGGTGGTAGTTTGTATACACTTTGCCAAGTGGTGATTACTATCCGCTTATCCGTATCTTTTGCACGACCTGAATGAATCATATGGCAATTGCTTTCTGCATCCCATGTATCTTGAGAACTATAATCAGCAAAATCACTTTCCATTTGTGCAACTAGTGATTTAGTTGGTACAACAATTAGAATTTTTTTATTATCTTCTTCTAATCGTTTTCTAACTAGACCGTAGATGATTAGGGACTTACCAGAAGCAGTAGGCGACAGCAGGAGCGTTCTTCGTTCATTAAGTGACTTCTGTATCGCTTCAATTTGATGTTGATGCGGTGTAATCTTTTCACCCGCCGCATGGATGTTTAAAGACTCCATATACTTGTACACCATTTGTTTAGTATAGGTTTCTTTTTTCTCATCGAAGTCAATACCAATCCAGATATTTCTTTCTTTTGCAAAATGCTTCACATAATCAAGAAGACCAGTGTACAATTCCTGTGAATGTACATTGTATAGACGAATCTTTCCGTCCCACATTCTGTTTCTATATGACGGCATGAATTGGTAGCCTGGGACCACAAAGGTAAAGAAATCACAAAGTTCTTGTGCTGTTCCTCTATCACCACAATCTACCTTTAAGTAGATGTCATCTTTTTTAGAAACAATAATGTTAGCGGCCATTAGGGCGACCAAACCTTTCCACTTGTTCGTATTTTTAATTTACCATCTGACACATCACCAGACCAAAGTATAAATTCAATACCTGCATTTTCCATCATCGCTATACCTATATCTACTAAATCCTTCATAGAACCTGAATATTTGTCATACATTTCTTTGTGACTTACAACTTTTGATATACCACTGGCAATGATTGCTCTTGCACAATCTGGACAAGCGGCCCATGTAGAATACATGATAGAACCTTTTATATTATACTTTGCTGTCATGCTATCAAAAATGGCATTTCTTTCTGCATGTTCTATGTAATGGTATTTATCTTTTGAGTGTAACATACTATCCGTGACATCAACACCAATGGGTGGTTTATTGTAACCGTGAGACAAAGGCCCCAATGTAGGATGTACAATTACTGCTCCTACTTGAGTCGATGGGTCAGGACTTTGTTTTGCCATAATATATGCATGATAAAGGTATGTTTTGTAAATCGCACCTTCACCGATATCACCACTCACAGTTTCCATTATTCAATTAACTCCATGAATGAATTTCTTCCATTCAATGGCATTTCTAATATTCCACTGTAGAGAAGCGATTGCCTTAACAATACTATCCAAATATGAAACTTTTTCTTTTTGGTATACAACCTTCATTGATATTTCAACTAAATCAGTATCAGATTCCAGATATTTGTCCAAATCTTGCCTGAGAATTTTAAGGTCGAATTGCTCCCACCCTAATTCATCTAATTGTTCTTGGTTCATTTTTCCACCATAATATTCCCACTTTAGCCGTTTCATAACAGAATAGTCGGCCTCATGCCTTTTAAGCATAAGTCTTTCATCGAATAGAAGGTTTAGATATTTGCCATGAATTTGAGGAATCCGCATTGATTCTATGTCTAATTCAGTTTCGTTCAATTTCAGGTCAGTTTCAACCATTACACGGATATCTTCTAGTTTCATAATATACTCCTGTGATTTATTATATCACAGATTTCACATAAGTCAATTTTATATTATCAAGGCAGTACAGTATAATTATATGCCTGATAGGCAAATGTAACACTACAGGTTGCAGGGTCTAGGTCTGTGGATGTACTATCAAAGTCAATGCCAGATAAGGCCTTCGGGAAGAGATTTTGAAAATCAATTTGAACGATTGGATTATATGCACTTGATAAAATCAATAAAGCACCATCTGACATACCATCTATAGGCCCATCAACACTTCCACCATCACCATATTCTTTGGCATTTTGCATACTAAACATCCAATTGTGTATTTCAGTCCAGTTTTCTAATTTCTCATCAACTAAAAATCTGAGTTCTAAATCATCATATATTGGATTTGTTGCCGCAATTTGCAACGGAACGGTCATTCCACCACCGGCGAGAATAGGAATAGAATCAAAACTGACTCCAGGCAAAGGCCCTGCTTGACAATTAAAAGTTAGTTTAGGGGCCTTATGTAACCTAAACTGAAATGCTGTTGCTTTCAGATAATTTTGATTATCGGCTTGAGATACATCAAAGTTTGCCATAGTATTATCTCCTTACAATATGTAGGTAAATAAACAGAGGGGAGTCCGAAGACTCCCCTCTGATATAAACAATTCAAGTAATCTAATTACTTAGAATCAACCACCGACATTACCATGAAGGTTAGTCACTGGGAAGATTCTGTAGTAGAGATTCTCACGGGTAAAGTTCGAACGACCACCTGAGGCAGCAATTGCACCAAGGTCAACATTCGTTGAACCATCCGATGTGTTGAATGGGTTCTGTGCAAGACCGTAACGAGTCTTGAATCCAATTTTTGGTTGGAAAGACTGTTCATCTACTGCACGGACCATTTGTAACGGTACATATGGGCAGTAATACATGCCAGCATCGTATGGGTTTGCACCCTTGTAACCGACACAGCAGTAGTTTGCAGTTGAGAACGGGTCAACATAACACTTCATACCACCGTTGAGTGTACCGATGAACAAGTCACCAGTATCATCAGGACGGTTTACAGTTGAACCACCACTTGTAGCAAGACCAGTATCAAGTTGACCTGTCATTGCAAGTGCGGAAGCAACATTACTGTTACAGATTAAGAGGTTACCCTTACCACGGCGAGTTTCGAGAGCAATTTGGTTTGCTTCACGCTCGATTTGATAAAGAAGACCCTTCCATCTTTCAACAGCCCAACGACCATCAGCATCTGCCATCATGTCATATTCACTAGTAGTTGCACCATTTGTGGTGATGTCACTGTGACGACAACCACGAATGGCTGTTAAGTAGATAGTACGAATGACTTCACGGTTGATTTCACCAAGAATCTCTGCGGAGAGAATGTTAGCGAGTTCGCTTTCAGCATCAAGGCCGTGTACGGCTTTGAGGTCTTGAGCGAGTTCCGTGGTGTATTCAGCCTTGAGGGCACGGCTACGAGCAGTAACAGTTGCCTTGTCAATGGTGAATGCCATTTCGTTGAATGAAGGACCAGCATCAGTACCTAAGTGTTCTGCTTGGTCTGTTGTCATACCACCACCAACACTGTAGTTACCATGTAATGGGTCACCTGCACCATCAGTACCATAACCACCACCGTGGACTGAACCATCATGGTCTGGGTCCCAGTTGTCGTTATCGGCTGCATCAGTACCACTGGTATCACCAGTTAGACCACCACCACCACCTGAACCAGTAACTTCACCCGAAAAGTCGGCATGGTCAGGTACTTCACCAGACCAGTCAGTATCTGGTTCGTTGAAGAGTGCTTCATTACCAGTTTGGTTCTTGTATGTGCTTCTCATTGAGAAGATGAGTCCAGTTGGGCCACTCATTGGCTGAACTGAAGCAACATCATAAGCGATAAGGTTTGGCATCGCACGCCGTACTAGCGAGATGAGTACGGGGTCGAATGTATCGATGTTACCACCACCAAAGTTATTGGTATGTGCATCGGATGATTCCCTAAGGGCTTGCTCTTGATTCTCAAGAAGAACTGCGGTGACATTACGCCTGTAATTGTCTTTAATTTCCCCAGTCTCGTTGTGATTTAGAACCGGCGCCCACTTTTCTGTAAGTAAACTTGCGTTAGCAATTTGTTCCATTGTTATTTTCTCCTTCTAGAAGTATAATTACTTTTTAACTTTCATTTTATCAAGTACATTAGTGTAGCGTGACATCGGACCACTAAGTGGGCTTGCTTCAGCACTACCGTCTACATTTTCAATAGGGTCACTATTGGTAACAGAAACAGACTTATTAAAGTAGTTTTCCTTAAGGATTGCTAACTTATCTTTATACTGTTCTTGTGTTTCGTATTCAAGACCTTCACTGAGTGAACGAAGTTTATCAACTTCTGTATCAGTTAAAGTGTCTGAGACTTCCTCGAAAATCATCTGACAAGCAGAGTCGTTGACCTTATTACGAAGTTCAACATTCTTTTCGATTTGTTCGTTTAGTTCTTTTGTAAGAGTTTCAACTTTGTCTTCGGCTTCCTCGATGATATTACATTTATCCTCTGGGACATCAATATAATTATCTTCGAATAGACCCTTAAGACCTTCGATGAAATTCTCTGCAATTTCTGAACGAAGACCAGTTTCAAGAGCAACCTTATTTTCGGTGTACCATTCTTCCACAACATATGAAAGATAGTCATCGATTTTATTTGCTAAACTTTCACGAAGAATATTAACAGATTCTTCTAGTTTACCATCGTACTCTTTTTCTAGTTCTTCTCGGCGTTCATTTAAAGCGGCTTCAAAAATAGTTTCAGCCTTAGTTTTGAAGTCTTCGGAAAGTTCTGCTTCGTCTGCAAAGAGGGCAGTCATATGCTCTTTCATCTTTGCTTTACTATCTTCAGCATTTTCTTCTACTTCTTCGTCTTCGTCTTCATCTTCATCAATAAGGTCTTCAAAGGAAGCATCGTCATCTTCTGTCATACCAGAATCTTTCTTTTGCTTCTTCTTAACACCTTTAGCGAGAGATGCAGTGTCGCCTTGGTCGGCGCCATCACCTGCATCAGATGATGTCATATCAACTGAACTTGCGTTTTTATCTGCTTCATCTTCACCTTCTTCGCCAGCGGCTGAACCTGCACCATTTGCGGCGTTAGTTCCTGCACCATTTGCGGCTTTAGGGGAGGTAGATGATTTAGGGCTTTTGTTGCCCTTTTCCTTAACATCAGGATATGCAGTTCCTTCGCCGAGTTGTTCGGCTTCTAAAATTGCTTTTGCGGCTTCGATTGGATTCATAATTGTTAATACTCCT
>Ga0208013_1000567_pt1 | contig 19928 bp, 17 predicted proteins | sample 16_taG_FD_184091 | JGI IMG/M metagenome (GOLD analysis project Ga0208013, IMG submission 184091) | Marine viral communities from the Subarctic Pacific Ocean - 16_ETSP_OMZ_AT15313 metaG (SPAdes) (version 2) | ecosystem: Environmental > Aquatic > Marine > Oceanic | place: Pacific Ocean | collected...
TCGTCTTTCGCAACCGCCATTGTCCCGCCCATGCCGAAAAGCGCGATTTCGCGATCATGAGCCTACAGGCCCCGCGCTTAACGAATGCTGAAGAGAGCTCAGCCGGCGGCAACCGCGATGAAACGCCCAACGGCCTCGGGAGCCGTCTGGAACGAGGTCACGAGACGGACGGTACAGGCGCCGTCGCTGTCGCCCGGCATGGGCCAGCGGTGGAAGCGCGCGCCTGCCTCCTTGAGCCGTTGGACAGTTGCCACGGGCAAACGCACGAATATTTCGTTCGCCTGCGGCGTGAGATGCATCACGGCTTCAGGCACATTTTGAAGGCCTTCGGCAAGCCGCGCCGTCATGGCGTTCGCATGCCTGGCAAGCCGGAGCCAGAGATCTTCCGCGAGATAGGCTTCGAGTTGCGCTGAGAGAAAACGCATCTTCGAGAGGAGATGGCCTGCCCGCTTCCGCCGGAAGGAGAGGTCGCGCGCGAGATCGCGGTTGAAGACGACAACGGCCTCCGCCGCCATCGCGCCGTTCTTCGTCGCCCCGAAGGACATGATGTCGATACCCGCCTTCCAGCTCGCCTGCGCCGGAGAGACATCAAGCGCAGCAAGCGCATTCGCAAAGCGCGCGCCGTCCATATGGACGCGAAGGCCCCGCTCGCGCGCGATCGCGGCAAGAGCGGAAATCTCGTCGAGCGAATAGATGCTGCCGAGTTCCGTCGATTGCGTCAGCGTCAGCGCGGCCGGCTGCACGTGATGGACGACGCCCGCAGGCAGCTTGTCGAGCTCGGCCCGGAGCAGCACGGGATCGATTTTCGCCTTCTCGCCGCCGACCGGCACGAGCTTCGCACCCGAATACATCTCCGGGGCACCGCATTCATCGAGATGCACATGAGCAAGCTCATGGCAAAGCACCGCGCCATAGGGTGGCGCGAGCGCGGCAAGGGCAAGTGCGTTCGCCGCCGTACCCGTCACCACGGGGAAAACCTCGACCTCGCGCTCGAAGATTTCCGAAAGCCGTGCCTTGAGGCGCGCCGTAACGTCGTCCGCGCCATAGGACGTGGCCGTGCCCGTATTCGCGCGCGCCAGCGCCTCCAGAATTTCAGGCGCGATGCCCGACGCATTGTCGCTCGTAAAGTCCATGGCCGCTCCTTCCGCGAAGCGCGGATCGTAGCGAAGCATGACGCCCGCGAGAAGCGCCGTCAGGCGACGGCTTCGACACGCTCGGGATGGCCCGACCAGGTCCAGGCCATGCTCGGGCGCGACAGACCGAGCATCATGCCCCCAAGCGCCTTCGGATGGAGCCAGAGCTGATCGGAAGGCAGATGGGCCGGGCGGCCTTCCGGCCGGTCGACCGTGAACCCTGCTCCCGCCGCCGCCGCGCGTTCCGCGATGAGATTGATGCAGCTCGTCTCGGCAAAGGCCATGTAGAGGCTCTGGCCGAACTTGCGGAAGTAACGGTCCATTGTGGTGCCGGGAGTCGTTGGCTCGATGACCTCGAGACGATGAAGCTCGTCCTTTTCGAAGAGCGTCAGCGTTCCCCGATAACCGAAGAGATCGGACACGATTTCCGTGTAGTTGCGTTCGTCGAGCGCGACTAGCTGCAGCCTGTCGATCCTGCTGAGCATACGCCTGCCTCCCTTTCTCGGGTCACCGCCCTGTTCCGGCGGGGATGGACGTCCTCTATTGTTGCGCCAAGCATGGCAGAGCCTGCCGCGCGGCGAAACCGCAGGAAATTGACCATAATTCATTTTGCGAGCGAGCTTCAGCTATAGGTCAGCATTCCTGTCTTATTTGCTTGATTCAGGAGAGCGGGTTTGGCATGATCCGCCAACTGGGAAAGTCACGCTTTCCCGGCACCATTGGCTGACCGGACGATCAAGCGGTCGGGCCTGCCAGTAAGCCTCCGCTCCGGGCAATAGGGAGCACCCAGCAGAAAGCTCCGTCGGCGATGGCGGCACTGCAAGGGTATGCAAGAGCGCCGGAAGCTGTTCAAGGCCCGGCGCCCGGGCGTGCCGGAAAGCGGACCGCGAGAGCGGTCCGGCGGTGATCTGTCTCGCCGGAAGTTTCGGCCGGAACTTTTGCGATAACGCGTGCGGTTCGCTAGCGTCCCCCGCCCCGAGGAATCGGGGCTCCGGCCGGAACGGCTCAGGGGGAAGAGAGGCGCACGGGCGGAACATGTTTGAAGACGTCGAGGCGACCTGCGCTGTAGTCCGGGAGTGTAATCCGGTGTCGCAGGTCCGGGTTAAGGATGGGATGGTATGACGCAGAAGCGGGAAGATATGAGCCGGTTCGCGGCCCAGCGCGTAGCGGGTCTCCCCGAGGCGCAGGGTCTCTACGACCCCCGTAACGAGCACGATGCCTGCGGCATCGGCTTCATTGCGAACATCCACAACCGAAAATCCCACAAGATCATCGAGGATGGCCTGCGGATTCTCGAAAATCTCGAGCATCGCGGTGCGGTGGGCGCGGACCCGAAGGCGGGCGACGGCGCGGGCATTCTGATTCAGCTTCCCGACACCTTCTTCCGCAAGGAAGCGGCAAAGCTCGGCTTCGAACTGCCGGCCGAAGGCCATTACGGCGTCGGCATGCTGTTCCTGCCGAAGGCAGCGGACGCACGCCAGAAGATCGTCGATCTCGTGGACAAGATCATTGCCGAGGAAGGCCAGACCCTTCTCGGCTGGCGCGTCGTGCCGGTCGACAATTCCGATCTCGGCGTCTCGGTCATCCCGACCGAGCCCTGCCACATGCAGGTTTTCGTCGCGCGTTCGGCGGACTGCGCGGACCAGGATGCATTCGAGCGCAAGCTCTTCGTCATCCGCAAGCGCGTCTTCAACACGCTGCTCGCCGCGGAAGGCCATGTGCCGGAGGAACTTTATATTCCTTCGTTCTCCTCGCGGACCATCGTCTACAAGGGCATGCTGCTCGCGGCACAGGTCGGCCAGTACTACAAGGACCTGACCGATCCCGAGATGACGACGGCGCTCGCCCTCGTCCATCAGCGCTTTTCGACCAACACCTTCCCGACCTGGAGTCTCGCGCACCCCTTCCGCATGATCTGCCACAACGGCGAGATCAACACGAAGCGCGGCAACGTGAACTGGCTCGCGGCGCGCTATGCGACCATGGAGTCGGAGCTTCTCGGCGACGACATCAAGAAGATCTGGCCGATTGCCGTTCACGAACAGTCGGATACGGCCTGCTTCGACAACGCGCTCGAACTTCTCGTCATGGGCGGCTATTCGCTCACCCATGCGATGATGATGCTCATCCCGGAAGCCTGGGCCGGCAATCCGTTGATGGATGAAGAGCGCCGCGCCTTCTACGAATATCACGCCGCGCTGATGGAGCCGTGGGACGGCCCGGCGGCGGTTGCCTTTACCGACGGCCGCCAGATCGGTGCGACGCTCGACCGTAACGGCCTGCGCCCCGCGCGCTATTACGTCACCGACGACGGCGACGTGATGATGGCTTCCGAAATGGGCGTGCTGCCCGCGCCGGAAGAGAAGATTGTCGAGAAGTGGCGGCTTCAGCCGGGCAAGATGCTCCTCATCGACCTCGAGGAAGGCCGGATCGTTTCCGACGCCGAGGTGAAGGCGCAGCTTGCGAAGCTCCACCCCTATCAGGCGTGGCTCAACGCGACGCAGATCCAGCTTGAGGAAATGCCGGCGCCGCCGGTGCGGATGCAGATGCCGCGCTACGGCTCCCTGCTCGATACGCAGCAGGCTTTCGGTTACACGCAGGAAGACATCAAGTTCCTGATGACACCCATGGCGATGGATGGCCAGGAAGCGATCGGCTCCATGGGCACGGATACGCCCATTTCCGCGCTCTCCTCGAAGTCGAAGCTGCTCTACACCTATTTCAAGCAGAACTTCGCACAGGTGACGAACCCGCCGATCGATCCGATCCGCGAAGAGCTCGTCATGTCGCTGGTCTCCTTCATCGGCCCGCGCCCGAACCTGCTCGATCTGGAAGGCATGTCGTCGGTGAAGCGCCTCGAAGTGCGCCAGCCGATCCTGACCAACGAGGATCTCGAGAAGATCCGCATGATCGGCGAAGTGGCGGACAATCATTTCCGCACGCAGACGCTCGACATCACCTTCGCGGCGAACCGCGGCGAAGGCGAGATGGCCGAAATGGTCCAGCGTCTGTGCGAGCGCGCCGAGGAAGCTGTCGATCAGGGCTACAACATCGTGATCCTGTCGGACCGGCTGGTCTCGGCCGAACGTATCGCCATTCCGGCGCTGCTTGCGACGTCCGCCGTGCATCATCACCTGATCCGCAAGGGTCTGCGCACCAAGGTCGGCATCGTCGTCGAGACGGGCGAGGCGCGCGAAGTGCATCATTTCTGCTGCCTCGCGGGCTACGGCGCCGAAGCGATCAACCCCTACCTCGCCTTCGAGACGCTGGCGGAGCTCCTGCCGCATCTCGACGAGGGGCTGACCCAGAAGGAAGCCGAGAAGCGCTACATCAAGGCGGTCGACAAGGGCATTCTGAAGGTCATGTCCAAGATGGGCATCTCGACTTATCAGTCCTATTGCGGCGCGCAGATTTTCGATGCCGTGGGTCTCTCCACGAGCTTCTGCGACAGCTATTTCACAGGCACCGTCTCGATGATCGAGGGCGTCGGCATCGAGGAAATCGCGCGCGAGACCTTCGAGCGCCACCGCCTGGCCTATTCCGATGCCCCCGTGCTGAGGAACGCACTCGACGTGGGCGGTGAATATGCCTTCCGCATTCGCGGTGAGGATCACGCCTGGACGTCGGACAGCGTACGCGACCTGCAACATGCCGTTCGCGGCAACAGCCGGGACAAGTACCGGGCCTTTGCGCGCCAGATCAACGAGCAGAACGAACGTCTGCTCACGATCCGCGGCCTCTTCGACATCAAGACCGCCGAAGATGACGGCCGCAAGCCCGTGTCGCTCGACGAGGTCGAACCGGCCTCCGAAATCGTGAAGCGTTTCGCGACCGGCGCCATGTCCTTCGGCTCGATCAGCCGCGAGGCGCATACGACGCTTGCCCTCGCCATGAACCGTATCGGCGGCCGCTCGAACACCGGCGAAGGCGGCGAGGAAGCCGACCGCTTCAGGCCGCTGCCGAATGGCGACAGCATGCGCTCGTCGATCAAGCAGGTGGCATCAGGCCGCTTCGGCGTGACGGCGGAGTATCTCGTCAACTCCGACATGATCCAGATCAAGATGGCGCAGGGCGCGAAGCCCGGCGAAGGCGGCCAGCTGCCGGGTCACAAGGTGGATGCGGTGATCGCCAAGGTGCGTCACTCGACGCCGGGCGTCGGCCTCATCTCGCCGCCGCCGCACCACGACATTTATTCGATCGAGGATCTGGCGCAGCTCATCTTCGACCTGAAGAACACCAACAAGGACGCGCTGATCTCCGTGAAGCTCGTCTCGGAAGTGGGCGTCGGCACGGTTGCGGCGGGCGTCTCGAAGGCGCGTGCGGACCACGTGACGATATCGGGTTTCGAGGGCGGCACCGGCGCCTCGCCTCTGACCTCGATCAAGCACGCGGGCAGCCCCTGGGAAATCGGCCTTGCCGAAACGCACCAGACGCTTGTGATGAACCGTCTGCGCGGCCGCATTGCCGTGCAGGTCGATGGCGGGCTCCGGACGGGGCGCGACGTCATCATCGGCGCGCTTCTCGGCGCGGACGAGTTCGGTTTCGCCACCGCGCCGCTGATCGCGGCCGGCTGCATCATGATGCGCAAGTGCCACCTCAACACCTGCCCGGTGGGCGTTGCGACACAGGACCCGGAACTCCGCAAGCGCTTCGTCGGGACGCCCGAACATGTCATCAACTACTTCTTCTTCGTGGCCGAGGAAGTGCGCGAGCTGATGGCAATGATGGGCTATCGCACGATGAGCGAGATGACCGGCCAGATGCAGATGCTCGACAAGCGCAAGGTTGTGGAACACTGGAAGGCAAAGGGTCTCGACTTCGCGAAGCTCTTCCACAAGCCCGCCGCGCCCGAAGGCGTCGCGATCCATCACTGCGAAAGCCAGGATCACAAGATCCACGATGTCCTGGACCGCACGCTGATCGAAAAGGCGAAGGATGCGATCGAACAGGGCAAGCCGGTGCAGATCGAACTGCCGATCCGCAACACGGACCGGACGACCGGCGCCATGCTTTCCGGCGAGATCGCCAGGGCGCACGGACATGCGGGCCTCGCCGACGACACGATCCACGTGAAGCTCACCGGCACGGCCGGCCAGAGCTTCGGCGCCTGGGTCGCGGCGGGCGTTACGCTCGAACTCGAAGGCGAGGCGAACGACTATGTCGGCAAGGGCCTGTCCGGCGGCCGGCTCATCGTTTATCCGCCCGCGAAGAGTGGTATTGTGCCGGAGAAGTCGATCATCGTCGGCAATACCGTTCTTTATGGCGCGATCGGCGGCGAATGCTACTTCCGCGGCGTCGCGGGCGAGCGTTTTGCCGTGCGCAACTCAGGCGCCATTGCCGTCGTCGAAGGCACGGGCGATCATGGCTGCGAATACATGACGGGTGGCATCGTCGTCGTTCTCGGCGAGACGGGCCGCAACTTCGCGGCCGGCATGTCGGGCGGCATCGCCTATGTGCTGGACGAGGACGGCATGTTCGAGCAGCGTTGCAACCTTTCCATGGTCGACCTCGAACCCGTTCAGGAAGAGCACGACCTGATGGAGCGGCATCGCCACCAGACGGGCGACCTCGAAAGCCACGGCCGTGTCGACGTGATGAGCGACATGACACGCTTCGACGCGGAGCGGCTGCATCAGCTCATCGAGAACCATGCGCACTACACCAATTCGGCGCGTGCGCAGTACATTCTGAACAACTGGGAGGCCATGCTGCCCAAGTTCCGGAAGGTCATGCCGGTGGAATACCGCCGCGCACTTCGGGAAATGCAGCGCGCGCAGGAAACGGCGCAAGCGATGGCCGCAGCGGGAGAGTAAGTGTTGGGCAAGATCACAGGCTTTCTGGAAATCGACCGGCAGGACCGGAAGTACCTGCCGGCCGCGGACCGGATCCGCAATTATCGCGAGTTCGTCATCCCGCTCACCGAAAACGCGGTGCGGGATCAGGCGGCGCGCTGCATGGACTGCGGCATCCCCTATTGTCACAATGGCTGTCCGGTGAACAACCAGATCCCGGACTGGAACGATCTCGTCTATCGCTCCGACTGGGAGGAAGCCTGTCGCAACCTCCACTCGACGAACAACTTTCCCGAGTTCACGGGCCGCATCTGCCCCGCCCCCTGCGAGGCAAGCTGCACGCTGAACCTCACCGACCAGCCCGTCACCATCAAGACGATCGAATGCAGCATCGTCGATCGCGGCTGGCAGGAAGGCTGGATCAAGCCGCAGGTACCGGCGCAGAAGACGGGAAAGCGCATCGCGATCGTCGGCTCCGGCCCCGCCGGCCTTGCCGCCGCGCAGCAGCTCGCGCGTTGCGGCCATGACGTGCATCTCTTCGAGAAGAACCAGAAGGCCGGCGGCCTGCTTCGCTACGGCATTCCGGACTTCAAGATGGAGAAGCACCTGATCGACCGCCGCGTCGCACAGATGGAAGCCGAAGGCGTCACCTTCCATTGCGGCGTCCATATCGGCGTCGACAAGAATGCGAAGGAGCTCACGGCCGAGTTCGACGCGGTGATCCTCGCCGGTGGATCGGAGAAGCCGCGCGACCTGCCCGTGGAAGGCCGCGAGCTTTCCGGCGTTCACTTCGCCATGGAATTCCTGCCGCAGCAGAACCGGCGCGTGTCCGACGAGCCCATCGGCCAGGTCGAACCGATCCTCGCGAACGGCAAGCATGTCGTCGTGATCGGCGGCGGCGACACGGGCTCCGACTGCATCGGCACCTCGTTCCGTCAGGGCGCGGTTTCGGTGACGCAGCTCGAAATCATGCCGGCGCCGCCCGAGAAGGAAAACAAGCTCCTCACCTGGCCCGACTGGCCGCTGAAGATGCGCACCTCATCAAGCCAGGCGGAAGGCGCCGCGCGCGATTTCGCCGTGATGACGCGCCGTATCATTGGCAAGGACGGTCACGTCACCGCCGTCGAATGCGTGCGCGTGGACGACAAGATGCAGCCGGTCGAAGGATCCGAATTCGAGATCAAGGCCGATCTCGTTCTGCTCGCCATGGGCTTCGTGCATCCCGTGCATGAAGGCATGCTGAAGGAACTGGGTGTCGAACTCGACCAGCGCGGCAATGTCGCGGCCGATACGGCAACCTACACGTCGAGCCTCGACAAGGTCTTCGCGGCCGGCGACATGCGCCGCGGCCAGTCGCTCGTCGTATGGGCCATTCGCGAGGGCCGCCAGGCTGCCCGCGAAGTAGACCTGTTCCTCATGGGGGAAACGAGACTTCCGCGTTAGACGCGCAGAACTCGAACCGAAAGCCCCCGTGAAGAAATTCGCGGGGGCTTTTTTCTTGAAGGCGGTCACGGAGAGGACCATGAGCGAGACAAGCGCAAAGAAGCGGCAGGACTGGATCGCCGGCATGCGGGTCATGCTGCCGCTGCTGCCGGGCGCCGTGCCCTTCGGCATGATCACCGGCGCCGTCACCGCCGACGCGCAATTCACCGCGCTGCAAGGGATCGGCCAATCCATCATCGTCTTCGCGGGCGCGGCCCAGCTTGCTTCCACCCAGCTCATCGCCGATGCGGCCCCGCTTGCCGTCGTTATTCTGACCGGGCTCGTGATCAATCTGCGCTTTGCCATGTATGGCACGTCACTCGGCCCACATTTCGGGTCGCTCTCCACCGGAAAGCACGCCCTCATCGCCTATCTGATGACGGATCAGGCCTACGCCCTCTCCATCACGCGCTACATGTCGGATGCGGAGATGACGCCAATGGCGAAGTTCCGCTATTACATGGGCGGCGCGGCCGCGATGTGGTTTGTGTGGACGGCAGCCACCGCGGCCGGATATTTCCTCGGCAACAAGGTTCCCGCGAGCTGGTCGCTCGACTTCTTCGTGCCGCTGAGCTTCCTAGCGCTCATCGTGCCGAACATTCGCGACCGGGCGACGGCCACTGCCGCTCTTGCTGGTGGCGGTACCGCTGTGGCGGCGTGGAGCCTTCCTTTCAATATCGGCCTTTTCGCCGCCGCACTTTGTGGCATCGCCGCGGGCTATGCCGTGGAGGTTGCCGCGGGGCGGCGCGCCACAAGAAGCGAGGGAGAAAGATGAGCAGCTATACCTTCATCTGGCTGTCGATCCTCGCTATCGGCGCCGGGACGTTTCTTCTGCGTTTCACCTTCCTTCAGCTTGCAGGGCGCGTTGTGCTGCCGCACGCGGTAACGCGCGCGCTGCGCTTCCTGCCTGCAGCCGTTCTGAACGCCATCATCCTGCCCGCCATCCTGCGCACGGGACAGGGCACGCTTTATTTCGGACTCGACAACCCGCGTCTCATAGCGGGCGCGCTCGCCGCACTCGTGGCATGGACGACGAGAAGCGTCATCGCGACTCTCGTCGCGGGCATGGGAAGTCTCTGGGTTCTGCAGGCGATGTTCTAGGCGCTACCCCTGCTCCTCGAAGAGCGCGCCGCGCAGAAGCCGCGCCCCCTCGCGTCCTCGCGCCTTCTCGTTTTCGAGGTGCGCGCGGACCTCCGGCCAGCTCATGCCGCGCAGATCATTAACCTCCGCGCGCACCGCCTCCGCAGGCATGGTGAGGCCGCTTTCGGCCATCAGCGCATTCCATGCGGTCGAAGCCGCCACCACCCTGTCCTGCACCGGTCCGACCTCGAAGCCGTTGACCCAGGTGACGAGCCGTTCGCTGCTGAAAACGAAGAGCAGAGCGACAACGATGGCAAGCGCGCGAAGCACGCGCCCGACGGCGCGGCGCGTGGCAGCGGCGTCGATCCGCTCCGCTTCGGTCACCTCGTCGGGATGCCCTCCGAGTTCTCTCTCTATTTCACGCAACAGATCGAGCATGGCGCCTCAGAACTGGAAATAGATGAAGGGCGCGACGCCCTCGGGCGCGATCGCCCAGATGAGCCAGATGCCGCCGCCAAGAAGCAGTCCGAGCACCGGCGACGGAAAATACTGTACGCCGCGCGCGAGCCAGCGCCCGAGATGCCGCGGCGTGAACTGGAAGAGCATGGCGATGGCAATGAGGCCGACCATGAAAGGCGTGACGTACTGGCTCGCCTCGTCCCACCGCGCGAAGCCCGCGAGATAGCTGCCTGCTGTGGCAAAGCTGTCCGCGCGGAAGAATATCCAGGCGAAGCAGACGAGATGAAACGTCCACACGATACCCACGAGATGCTGCGCACCGCTACCGAGCGCGCTCATGATCCCGCCGGGTGCCGTTTCCGCCGGGGCGAAAAACTCGATCTGGCGCCGCGCATAACGCTCGACCGCCAACATCGTTCCGTGGAACGCACCCCAGAAAACGAATGTCCAGGCCGCGCCATGCCAGATGCCGCCAAGGAACATGGTAAGGAAGAGATTGCGATAGGTCTTCGCTTCGCCATGCCTGTTGCCGCCGAGCGGTACATAGAGATAGTCGCGAAGCCATGTCGACAGCGAGATGTGCCAGCGGCGCCAGAAGTCCTGCAGGCTCGACGCGCGATAGGGCTGATCGAAATTCTCCAGGAAGCGATAGCCGAGCAGCGCGGCGATGCCGATGGCGATGTCGCTGTAGCCGGAGAAGTCGCAATAGATCTGGATCGCATAGCCATAGACGCCGACGAGAAGGTCGAGCGCGCCGACCGCCGCCGGATCGAAGAAAACGGGATCGACAAGCTCGGTCGCGAGATAATTCGCCACCACCATCTTCTTCAAAAGCCCGGACAGGATGAGGACGACACCGACCCCGATATGCGCGCGCGTGAGGCTCACCGGACGGTGAAGCTGCGGCAGGAAGTCCGCCGCGCGAACGATGGGCCCCGCGACAAGCTGCGGAAAGAAGGAGATGTAGAGCATCACATTGGGGAGCGAACGCTCCGCCGGCACATGCCCGCGATAGACGTCCACGACATAGGAGATGCCCTGGAAGGTGAAGAAGGAAATGCCGACCGGAAGGATCACCTGCATGAAAGGCAGATCGCGCGTCAGCCCTGCCGTCTCGAGAAGCACGGAGAGGGAGGTCAGGAAGAAGCCGTAATATTTGAAGAAGCCGAGGATCGAGAGCCCGGCGACGACGGCAACACCGACGATGAACTTTCTGAAGCCCGGTCGCGCGCTGCGTGCCAGCGCCAGGCCCGCAAGGTAGTTGATCAGCGTCGAGACGAAAAGAAGGGCAAGAAAGCGCCAGTCCCACCAGCCGTAGAAGAAATAGCTGGCACCAAGCAGAAACAGCTTGCGGATTTCCGGCGTCCCGCGCGCGGCCCAGCTGGCCGCGAACACGACGAGAAAAAAGATCCCGAACTCGATGGTCGGAAAAAGCATGCCGCCCCGATACTCGCGCGTACATCACCCGCGCACACGTCGCCCAAACTAGCCATCAGGGGGGCATGACGGCATTGCCCGCATCATCCCCGCTGAGGCCAAAAAGCTCAATCGCTGCCTGTCTTTATGGTTAACCTCGATCCGCCGCGCCGCATGCTCCGCCGTCCTGTCCCTGTCCCATCAACGCTGCCCACAGCGCCGCCGAAAGACGCTCCGCCCCTGCAGCGCGCAGATGGACCCGGTCCGCATACATGAGCGGTGGGTCCGCCCTCGCCCATTCGTCTGCGGCGCACCGCCCGCCCATCGCCGCACCGCCATCCCAGAAGAAGGCACCGCGCGCCTTCGCGAGGCTGCGCAACACGTCGCGCACACCTTCGAGCTTCGGCGGCGTCGCCCATCCGCCGCCGCAGGCAGCTCCCGTGCCCTGCCGCGCACCGTCGAAGGGTCCGAGCAGGGCAATCGAGGCATCGGGTGCGGCCATTTCGATGAGGTCGATGAAGCCGGCAATGAGACGCCTGTATCCGTCGAGATCGAGACCGTTGTCGTAGCCCTCGTTCGTGCCGTAACCGAGAATGACGAGGTCCGGCTTGAGCGCCGCGATCTGCTGACGCACTACTTCACTGTCCCATCGGTAAGTGATCGAGGCTGTCGCCGCGACGACACCGAAACTGTCGTAGCGAATGCCGGGTGCCGCGGGAGAAGAGAAGCTCCAGCCGAGAATATGGATTGCGCCACCCCCTGCCGGCGACAAGCGGACGTCGTGCACATTGGCAGCCGGCAAGCTGAGCCTCACGAGACCTGGCGTATCTTGCCGCGTCTGCAGTTTCAGTGCCGCCGCATCGCCAAGCTTGAGCAGGAGTGCGCCGGTATCCGGTGCCCCATAAGCGTCGATTTCGATGCGTGTCAGCGGCTGTTCCGCGCGGAGCGTCATGACGGCGCTCGTATCGCTGCCGCTCACGCGAAAGCCCTGCATACCGAAAGGACCGGAGGCATCGGCGGGAAGGCTCGATGCAATGTCCCAGGCTCCGCTCATGCCGGCATCGAAACCATCCGGCGCATAATAACGGAAAGGAACGCCGGGCATCAGGCCGCGGCCCGCATCGCCATAGGCTTCCTGCCAGCGCTTGCGCAACCCGCGCGTGAAATTGTCGAGAGCAATGTGACTGTCGCCGAGATGAAGCACAGTGAGCGGACGGGTCCGCTCCTTCGCTTCGATCTTCGCGATGGCTTCATGGAAGCCAGCGAGACCTTGCGGTATGGCGCATTGAGTGGCGAGGGAGATGGAGGGAGCTGTCGCGATCAGGAGCGCGGCAATCAGCGTACAGAGAAAGCGGCGGAGCCGGTCAGTTCGTCGCGCCGAGCCAGAGCCAGTCATCCGAACGTCCCGGCCGCCTGTCTGCCATGTCATACCGTTCAGCCTTTTCCAACTCACTCGCCGCATCATCGGCAACGCTCAACGTCACCGGACGATCTGCGGGTGGCTCAGCATTCACGAGGGCGGCACCGTCGATATCGGCGAGGATCGCATCGGCAATGCGGTCGCCGAGAAGTTCATAGCCCGCCATGGTGAAGTGTATGCCGTCTTCGGCGCGCAGCAGCCGCGTGCGCCCGAAGCGATCCTCGCCATAGGCGGTATAGCCGCCATCGGCACCCGTCGCGAGACCTTCGGTCTTCACGAAGCTGACGCCGTTCGCCGCCGCACGGTCTTCGAAAATTTCGTTGAACTGTTCCATGTCGGCGCCGAAGCGCGGGCTGCGCATGACCGGTAGTTCCATCCAGTAGATGCGCGCGCCGGACGCTTTCAGTGTCGCCGTGAAATCGTCCACGCGCGAACGATAGATATCGCGCCACCCGGCATCGAACAGCGCGTGACGCTTGCCATCCCTGACGATCGGCTGACGATCGTTCGTGCCCATCACGACGACCGCGATGTCCATGCGTGTTTCCGCGGCTATTTCGCGCGCGGCTTCGTTCCAGTCGTAATAGTCCTGACGCGAAAAGCCCGTGGCGACACGCGATTTCTTGATGACGTTGAAACGCTTGTCCTTACGCAGAACGTGATAGAGACCCGCCCATGTTCCATCGCCAAGCGAGTCGCCCAGCACGACGACGTTGTAGCGCCGCTTCTTTTCGGGTGCGGGCGGAGGCGTTTGCGCGGGTGCGACAACGGCAGGTGCGCGCACCGGCTCATTCAGCGCGGCACTCTCCACGGAGGGCGGCGCGAGGCGCATGGGGTCAGCATGCGCGCCCGTCCACCAGAGAACGGCGATCGTCAGCGCCAGCATCAATGCAAACGCAACCCGCCGCCTTTCGACGCTCAGTGAACTGACGATGGCGCGCTCCGCCATATTGCCCCCGTACCCGAAAACAAGCCCGATAACCGTCCCGTTCCGGCACAGCCGGAAGCTGCGTCAGGACGGACGGCAGCACTCGACGTGCAGCAGGCATGCCTGAATGAGGGTGCCCCGACTGCCCCGAAATGAGACAGAAAGTCTAGCGGGCCGGGGATTACTTGCCTAGGGGAGGCCCGACTGTCACCGAAATGCAAGGAAAACGTCACAAAAGGCGGAGATTTCCCCGCCTCCGGCTAATCCCCGGAATCAGACGGCGCTGCGCAGGAGTTCGGACACGACCCGCTCGAGGTCCTTCAGCGAGGCGCAGGTGACCGCCTTGTCGCAATAGGGGGAGAGGCGGCGCATCTCGCTGTCGCCCGAATTCCACATGGAGCGTCCCTCGGGGTTGAGCCAGATGACGCGGCGCGCGCGGGCGTGAACAAGCTTCAGAATGTCCGAACGCGGGTCGCCATAATTGGAGCGCGCATCGCCGAGAATGAGAACCGTGGTGCGATGGTCGATGTCGTCCATCGCCAGCGCCTCGAAATCCTCGAAGGCACGCCCATAGTCGGTCGAACCGCCGCCGAAGTCGCGCAGCACGAGCGCGAGCGCCTGTTCGAGTTTCTCGCACTCGAAAAGTTCCGTCGTCTCGCCGAGCTCGCCGGAGAAGGCGAAGCTGCGGACATTCGGCAGCACTTCCTGAAGGCTGTAGAGGAACATCAGGAGAAAACGCGAGACCTGCGCGACCGATCCCGATACATCGCAGATCGCCATGACCTTCGGCCGGTCGACTTTCGTCTTCTTCCAGATGGTATGGAAGAGAAGGCCGTCGAATTCGATGTTCGCGCGGATCGTCCGGCGTATGTCTAGCGTGCCGCGCCGCGCCACCTTCTTGCGCCGCGAATGAAGCGCGATAAGGCGCTTGGCCATCTTGCGCACGAGATCGCGCATGATCCGCATGTCGGACCGGTCGACATTGGAAAGCCGCATCTGCGCGAGAACTTCCTCGCGAAGCTGGCGGCCGGAATTCGCGGTGAAGATTTCGAGCTGCTTCTCGACATAGTCGCGAACCTGACCGCGCAGTTCCTCGCGGGCCTGTGCTAGACGCTCGGCGCTTTCCCTGAGACCGGTCGCCTCGCGGCGCCCGATCTCCTCGTTGAGACCGTCGAGCCCCATGATCTCCATGATGCGGCGCGTGAACATGCCGCGCTGCGTGAAAAGACGGATTCGGTTGAGCTGCGCCTGCCGCGCGCCCTCCGCAAGCGCCATCTGGAGTTCGGCCTGGTCGCCGCGTTCGAGCAATGACGCAAGGTCCATGGACGAAGCAGGCCGGTCGCCCTGCCGCTCGCCGCCCATGCCGTCCCCGCCGGGAGAAGACGAGTTTCCGGATTGCGAGGGATCGCCGCCGTCGCCGCCCTCGCCGTCGCCGCCGTTCTCCTCGCTCTCCTGCTCTTCGCGCTCGCCGTTCTCGTTCGCGGCCTCCTCGACGGAAGCGGAACGCTTCTTGAACTGCTCGAAGGAGAAATAGGTGTCGAAGGTTTCAGTGAAGGCCTGTTTTTCGTCCTCGCTCTTTGCGAGCACCTGAGAGAGTGCATCGCGCAAGGTCGCGCGATCGTCGAAGCCGACGAGATCGATCACATTGCCGGCGTCGATCGACTCGGACGTCGATACGCGAATATCGGCGGCGCGCAGCGCCCTGATGAAATCGCCGAGGACTTCGCTCATCGCGCGCCCTACCCTGCCTGCACGGCTTTCGATACGAGCGCGTTGACCTCGCCATCGACGTTGTCGATGTCGTCCTGGAACTTGAGCAGCACGTTCAGCGTGTTGCGGACGAGATCGGCGTCAAGCTCGCGCGCGTGGAGAAGCACCATCGTGCGCGCCCAGTCGATTGTCTCGCTGACCGCCGGAAGCTTCTTGAGATCAAGCTGGCGAAGCCCCTGCACAAAGGCAACGAGCTGCGTGCGCAAACGCGCCTCCATCTCCGGCACGCGCGCCGCGATGATGCGCTGTTCGAGGTCCGTATCCGGGAAGGGGATGTAGAGATGCAGGCAGCGGCGCTTCAGCGCATCGCCGATCTCGCGCGTGTTGTTGGAGGTCAGGAAGACGATGGGCGTGGTGCGCGCCTTGATGGTGCCGAGTTCGGGCACGGATATCTGGTAGTCCGACAGGAGTTCGAGCAGGAACGCCTCGAATTCGTCGTCCGACTTGTCGATCTCGTCGATGAGGAGAACGGCGCCGCCCGGCTGCCAGAGCGCCTTCAGGAGCGGACGCGGCTCTAGAAACTCTTCGGAGAAGAAGGTGTCGTCGAAATCGTGCAGACGCGCCATGGACTCTTTCAGGCCCTGAGCGCCGGACATGAGATCGCCGAGCTTCTCTTTCAGCACCTGCGTGTAGAGAAGCTGCTTGCCGTATTTCCACTCGTACAGCGCCTTGGCCTCGTCGAGCCCTTCATAGCATTGAAGACGGATGAGCGGCTTGCCGACCATTTCGGCCGTGGCCTTGGCAAGCTCGGTCTTGCCGACGCCGGGAGGCCCCTCGACGAGAAGCGGCTTCTGCAGCTTTTCGGCGAGGAAGATGGAGGTGGCGATATGCGCGTTGCAGATATAGCCGCGCGTCTCGAAGCCCTTGCGGACCGCTTCGATGTCGTCGATGGCGCCTTGCTTGTCGGTCGTCAAATGCCTCGAGAGGCGGCAGGCCGCCCCTTCCCTGATCTGTGATTTCGTTGGGGGCAACCTAGCACAGTGAGGACGAGGCCGCGCCACGGCAAAGCCATTCCCGCTGTTCGCGAACGAAGGCCGGATTGAACGCCTGTGAACCACAGGCCTTGCCCGCAGCGCATCATCCCGGCATCTCCACGACCAACCCAATGGGCGATTTTAGTCTGGACAAACCACCCCATTGGGTTATATTCAACGGCATGCTCACCGTGGCCGAGACCAGCATATTCCGGAAGCGTGCCGCGGCTCTGCTGACTGAAGAGGAACACGATGAACTCATCGAGTTCCTGGCGGTAAATCCGGAGGCAGGAGACGAGATTGTCGGCACGGGCGGTGTACGAAAAGTCCGGTTCGCGGCGAGAGGCAAGGGAAAGAGCGGAGGCGTCCGCGTCATCTATTACTACTACTCAGACGGCGCCCCCCTTTATGCCTTGTTGATCTACGGAAAGAACGAAAAGGCCGATCTGTCCGCAACCGACCGCAAAACCGTTTCAATGCTGGCGAGCGAGATCAAGAAGGCCGCAAAGCGGAGAGAAAAGTAGAGGAGATGGCATGAATGGGTTGTGAGCGGTCATGGCGCCTGACGCTGTCGGATATGCGAGAGTGTTGGGAGAGGCGGATAGGCTTCAGGCTGGATGCGATTTCTAGGGCTTTTGACCCTGTAGAGGAGATTATCCTTCGCCTGTTTCCGAACGACCATCTTGAGGCTCTGGGTGAACAGATGACCTCGCATAGGAGTTTGGCTTGGCCGTTCACGCCCCTTACGGGGCTCCGCCTCCCAACCGAGGGAGCATAGCACATGGCCTTTATCGGCGTCGATCTCCATACCAATTCTTTCACCGTCTGCCGCCTGGAATCCGATGGCTCGGAAGCGTTCGAGACCTTTCAGCTGGCGCAGGCCGATCTCGACCGGTTCTGCACCGGCCTCGACGCGGACGACGAGATCGCCGTCGAGGCGACCGGCAACTCGGCGTGGTTCCGCGAGCAGGTTCTGCCCTGCGTGGGCCGGGTGGTGGTGGTCAATCCGCGCCAGTTCCAGGTGATCCGCAAATCGGTCGCCAAGACCGACAGGAATGACGCCCGCGCACTGGCGTTCTTTCTGTCGAAAGACATGCTCCCCGAAACGCGTGCGAAGTCGGTCGCCGAGAGCGAGCTGGCCTCGCTCACACATACGCGCGATCTTCTGGTCAAGCAGCGCACAAGGCTGCTGAACAAGATCCACGCCGTCTTCAACCGGCACGGGCTGAAGCTCAGGAAGGAAGGCCTCGGCTCGAAGCGGGCGCTGGAGCGGCTGGAGATCGCTCGTTTCTCGCCGCTGGAGCAAATCGAGCTGACGGTCGTGCGCGACCAGGCGCTGAGCCTTTCGGCGGCGATCGCAAGGCTCGACCGGGAAATCGAGGCGGCGGCAAAAAAGCTCAAAGGCTATGAGGGGCTCGTCTCGATCAAGGGGATTGGTGCGCGCGCGGCGGCGGTGCTGCTCTCGACCATCGGCCGCATCGAGGACTTCGAGACGGCCGACAGGCTCGCCGCTTATTTCGGAATCGTCCCGCGCGTCAGCCAGTCCAACCAGACCGACCATCGCGGCCGCATCAGCAAGCGCGGCAACAAACTGGCGCGAACGACGCTCGTCCAGTCGACCCTGATCGCCATCCGCTATTCGGGCTATCTCAACGCCTTCTACCGCCGCATCAGAGACCGCCGCGGCGCCGGAAAGGCCATCATCGCCACCGCCCGAAAACTCCTCAAGATCATCTTCGACACTTTGAAAAACAGGTGGGTCTTCGAGGACTTCCCCAACTTCAAAATCGCCAACGGGCCAATAACCGCTGGACAAGCATCATAGGAGGAACGTCATGAACATGCGGATCGCAGCGGCACGTCTTCCCGTTTCAATCGTCGCCGCCATCTGGCCCTCTCCGGTCCGGGCGATGCCCGAGGCCGAACCGAAGGCGCAGGAACCCCATGCGCCTTTTCTCGTGCCGCTCTGGGTTGCCATCGGCATCGCCGGCGGCGCGATGCTGTTGCCCTTGTATGGCCATGAAGCAGCAGTGCTTCCTGCGCTTGTTTTCCTCGTCATCTGCCCGCTTCTGGTCGCCGGCGTTCTTCTGATGGAAGGCGACGACATCGACGCCGGCTCGTGACGCTGTGCGTTTCTTCGGAAACGTGCCGCATGCGGTGGAGAGACCGAAATGCTCACGATCAATCCGGAGAAGGTGTGCCACATCGTCGTGAAGGCGAGGGCCTTCGACGCCAAGGAACAAGTCAGCGATCCGTCTCCCGGGTCCAATCCGTCGGATGACCGGATGGCGGACGTGCTCGAGGACTTCGCCGACGATCCGACGAGGCAGGAATTGCTTGAGTTCATAAGAAGCCTCGATACCGACGAACAGATCGAACTCGTGGCTCTTTGCTGGCTCGGCCGCGCCACCTACACGCTCGGCGAATGGGAGGAGGCTTTGTCGGAGGCGGAAGCCGCGCACAACGAGCGAACCGCGGAGTATCTGCTTCAGTTGCCCTTGCTCGCCGACTACCTGGAGGAGGGCCTCGCCGCGTTTGGTGAAAGTTGCGAAAAATTTGAAAGCCGCAATCTCTGAATTTCCGTCGCATCTGCTTTGCGGTCGGTTGCACGTCCCGTATCGGGATCGCGTTGGCCGACACCGTGCCTTGTATCCACACCCTCCCGAGTGTTATTTTCCTTCCCGGATCATCAGTTTGGGATGGGGATGGATAAGCACCTGAATCTGCCGTTCGGGGAAGCGGAAAACGCGGCGCTTTTTCGGCTGCTCGTCTCGACAGCCGTTGACGGCATTCTGGTAATCGATGAAGCGGGGAGGGTGCGCCTCTACAACGAAGCTTGCGAACGGCTTTTCGGCTACGGGCCCAGCGAGGTCGTTGGCCGCAATGTCAGCATGCTCATGCCTGCGCCTTACCGCGAGGAGCACGACGGCTATCTGAAGCACTACCGTACGACGGGCGAGCGCAGGATCATCGGCATCGGCCGGGAGGTCATGGCGCAGCGGAAGGACGGATCCGTCTTTCCCATTTATCTTTCGGTCGGCGAAGGCATGTTCGGCGGCCTGTCCCTTTTTGTTGGCATCGTTCACGACATCAGCGAGCGTCAATCCGTGTCCCGCAAGCTTCAGGAGCTGCAATCGGAGCTGACGCATGTGTCGCGCCTCAACGAGATGGGACACATGTCGTCCGCGCTTGCGCATGAGCTGAACCAGCCTCTCGCCGCCATCATGAACTATCTGCGCGCCGCGCAGCGAACGGTGGGCGCTGTGGAGGACGCGTCTGTCGTCCGCGCGCGGGAGATGATGGAAAAGGCCCTCGAGCAGACGAGCAGGGCTGGGCAGATCATCAAGCGGCTCCGCGAATTCACCGAAAAACGGGAGACCAGCCGGACGGTCGAATCCCTGAACCGGGTGATCGGGGAAGCAATCGAACTTGCGCTTGTCGGTGCCTCGGTGCTCGACGTCAAGGTGGAGAAGT
>Ga0208013_1000568_pt1 | contig 19887 bp, 9 predicted proteins | sample 16_taG_FD_184091 | JGI IMG/M metagenome (GOLD analysis project Ga0208013, IMG submission 184091) | Marine viral communities from the Subarctic Pacific Ocean - 16_ETSP_OMZ_AT15313 metaG (SPAdes) (version 2) | ecosystem: Environmental > Aquatic > Marine > Oceanic | place: Pacific Ocean | collected...
TACTCAAACTAATCAAGGAGATCCTGCTAATGAAAATTATCTTAGGACTATTATTAAACAGCCTGCAGTACCCTCATTTGTAATTGCAGGAGAGCCTATTAAATGTCTTTATAATCAAGCTGATGGTAATAATAGTTTTCCTTTGCCTCAAGTAGGTGATTTAGTTACCAGCCCTACTATTCAGGCTTATGATTCTACTGGGGCGATTGTTAATTTAGATTCCGGTACTATAACACCAGGATCAGACGCCAATGTTCGGATAGCAGCTATTAAAAATATTCCAGCACTTGCGCCTTATACCCTTGGTATTACTCTAACTAAAGATATAGAAATACTTGGGACTGCTAATGATGAAATAAATATAGGGAATAACCCCGACTTTAGAACTGATTGGGGAGGAGATCCTGATTTACTAGAAAATATATTTGTAAGATTTAGTTATAGATTCAAATTTGAAGATAATGAATATTCTATAATTGCTCCATTTACACAAACATGCTTTATTCCAAAGCAGCTAGGTTTGTTTGGTGCGGGGCAGCAATCGACTATAACTGACATGGACGATACTTTTAAATCTACTATTGTAAGTTGGTTTGAAAATAGAATCGATAATGTAGGATTAAAAATACCATTACCATTATTGTCTGGGCAGGGAAAAACTGATCAAGAAACTTTAGATTATTTAAGGGATAATTATAAAGTAAAAGCTATAGATATTTTATATAAAGAATCGGATGCCACTACAGTCAAAGTAATTGAAACATGCCCAGTAAGTGCTATTACCGTGAGTGATATTAATATAATTCCAGGGCCTTATAATGCTGCCAATGAAGATATAAGATATTATTATAATTTTGATTATAAATCAAGTAAACCTACAAAAACACTACCCGGAGATCAAACTACTAGAGTATATGACAAAGTACCAGTAAAAGCTCTAGGACAAGAAATAACAGGTAATAGAATAACTTATGGAAATTATTTAGAAGGATATACCCCTCCTACGGATATTAATTATGAAATAACTGTAGATAATAGAGCTGTTATTAATTTAGCAGATGAAACATATAATAATTATACTCAATATCCTAGTAGTACATTAAAGCAAAATAGAAATTACCAAGTTGGATGGGTCTTGGGAGATAAATATGGTAGACAGTCTTCAGTTATATTATCTACAAATGATGCACTAGAAAATACTAATGGTTCCACGATTTATGCACCATATAAATCTTATTCAGATGTACAAGCATTAACTACATATGAATGGTTAGGAGATGTAATGAGAATGAAAATTAATACTGGTATAACCCCAACATTGCCTAATACTTCCACGGGTGAACCTGGAACTCAAAAAGCATATGAAAATACAACTGTAGACTCTATAACTATTTCTGCAGCGGGGACTAATTACCCATTAGGCATAACAACTACTACTTATAATAATGGACTTACAGGTGAAGGACCTGGGCTTGGTAGCGGGTTAGAAGTAGAAATAACTACTGTAAGCGGAGGACCTCCTGGCCCTATTAGTGGAATAAAAATAATAAAACCTGGAAATGGATATGTTGATGGACAATTATTAAGAGTTGATGGTGGCACTAATGATGCTATTATTCAAGTATCTGTAAATCCTCCTAATGTTTTAGGGTGGTATTCTTATAAATTTGTAGTTAAACAACAAGAACAAGACTATTATAATGTTTACTTCCCTGGTTTTAGTAGAGGATATCCTAATCCTAAAGAGAGTATTATCAATTATGATGGAGGTGCTGGAACCTTAGAATATGGTGAAGATGCAGGTGAAACATCTTTTACTGTATTATTAAGTGATAATATACAAAAAGTACCAAGAAATTTACAAGAGATAGGCCCTAATGATAAAATATTTAATAGTTCTGTAGAATTATATGGTAGAGTAAATAATCCAGATAATTATAACATTGGCCCTGGTCTTGCACCTATATGGAATTCTGATGGAGAACCTTGGAATTGCCAATACTATCCTGGGCGAATAAATGATACGGTGGTGCAAATTAGTTTGATTGGATTAAATGGTTTTGAAATTGCTAATTCACCTTTTAATAGCGATGCAGTCTTTGGTGCTTTTAATAATCAATACCAGTATGATGCCGGAGGTTTGCAGGTAGTAGCATCCCCTCCACAATTACCTTACGGAGGTGCTGGGGGAAATGCTGGCGGAAAAAATCAAGCATTTTTTGGAGTTGAAAAAAATCCATTAGCTATAGAAATAAATGTAGGTAGTAAAGAAAATCAGGAGAATCTTAATGATGCAGTAGGACCGCAAGCTGCCGGTATATATACTTTAGGTGCTCTGGTAACAACTGCGGCTGGCACAGGAGGACCAAATTTTCCTATGGTAGCTTCTATGAGACCATTTTTAAGTGTATCTGAAACAGCCCCTGTAGTAAGTGAATTACCTTTATTTTGGGAAACGGGAGATACTGGAGATATAGTGGCATTAAATAGAAGAGTTAATGATCTTTACGGAGGAGTTATAACTAGTGAATTAGGGGTTTCATTTTTTGATGAAGGCACTGCGCCTCTAACAATAATTACACCTAATTTTAATTTCTTAGATTCTGCAGGATCTCAAATAACAGCTGATATTACGGTTACAAATTATACAATAACAAATGGGGTGGGTGATGATGTAACAAATCGATTTAATTTAAATGTTCTTCCACTTGGTGAATTTAATATTGAAACTGCAGCCGCGGAATATTTTTGGTATGGATTGAACTCTTTTACTGAGGATGTTTTTACTATAACATTCAACACGTCATGGACCCCATCAGGTGCGCCAGTTCCTATAACATATAATGATACTATTACAGGTAGTACATTAAAATTAACCAATCTGGCTCCTTCGATTACAAGCCCGGATTGTGGAGGAACATATCCTGCAACGGGTAGTTATACTCCAGCCCAAGAAATTTTTTATACTTATGAGGCAATAAATGGATCTCTCCCTGCGGGAGGAAATGATACAAGTGATATATATTTTAAACTAGAAAATACTGCCTTTACTCCATTAGTACCTTTTACTACTACAGATGTAGTTTTTGAGTTAGATAGTGTAAGTGGTGTTTTAAAAGTCTTGAGCGGAACCTTAGAATATGGAGATTATACTATTTCAGTAAGAGTAACAGATGCTACTGATTCAAATGGGGTTAGTGGTACAGGTTGGTTGCAATCAGCTCTTTGTAATATTATATTTACCGTGGGATATGCTCATGCTGCTAAAGCGGTTTGTGCGGGTAGAGATCCCTCAGAGAAAACCCCGGCATGTTCAGAATCTATTCACTATTATTTTGGATCTGAAAATTACTTCTCTTCTCTTGGAGCTGGAACTACGGGTGTATTTCCTTCTACTGGTATTGAAGCTACACAATTCTATAATGTTAAAACAGTTGGTTTTAATCCTGGTGGTGGTTTGGGGTGCGCTATTCCAGGAAATCCTTGGCCCGCATCCTATAGTACAGCAGAAGTAGTACCTACATCAGGAATAAAAATTACAATTAATTTTGAAAAAACTCTAACTCCAGTTAATGTAAATTATTCAACTAATTATACTATCTTATGGAGGCCTACGCCAAGTAGTCCATGGCAAGGAGCAACACCTATTGGGAGTGGAGCTTTTGTGTCACCTACCCTCCCAGGGGTTACGATAGACACTCTTCTTGGAGAATATGCTGCAGTAGCCGGATCACTTCCAGATTTTATTACACCAAGAGTATATCATTTTAGTGATGCAGGAGAATATTCAGTAATTTGTAAACCTATAACGGGTACTGGTTGTGGCGGCGCAACTCTTAATAATATTTCTTTTTTCGCTGACTGGGAGGATTTATATTATCCTGATACAGGTGGATTATATGATCCATGTGCTGATTGTATTGGTATAGACTAAAAATAAAGAAAAACAAGTAATTATATAAATATGGCCCTTACAGTAGAAGTTCAATATTCTAATTCCTTCATAATGAAGAGATTATATAATTTACCAGGAACCACTGTAGGAACCCCTAGAGCTCCTGGTGGTTTTCAAACTGAAGAAGGATATAATCAACCTAGTATTAAAGATGACTGGTATCTTGAAGAAGCTCGCGTACGCGGGGGATATAATAATGTCCCTACAGATTATGGAGTTAAAGCTTATATAACAGAAGACGAACCTACCCAACAACGTTTAGGTAATAAATTAATTTATTCAGGAATATATAATTCTAGAACAGGGGTTAATCAAACTAATCAATTTAGTATTGCTGAATCAATTACTAGAAGTTTAGATCCTATTGAAGGAACAATTCAGAAACTTTACGCAGAAGATACTAATTTATTAATATTCCAAGAAAAGAAAGTTAATAGAGCCCTAATTGATAAAGATGCAATTTATAGTGCAGAAGGTCAAGCTATAACTACAAGTGGGCAACAAGTCATTGGGCAATTTCAAGCCTATGGTGGTAATTTTGGTATTAGCCAAGATCCTGGTTCGTTTGCAGTATATGGATATAGAAAATATTTTACTGATAGAGATAGAAATGCTGTAATAAGGTTATCAATGGATGGTATTACCGAAATTAATAATTATGGCATGATTGATTGGTTTAGAGATAACTTAAGTAAGGTTACTACCCAAAATGGAGAAATTATGGGGGGATGGGATATGTATAATAAAAATTATACTTTAAAAATTGAAAATCGTACTACGACAGAAATAAATGATGGACAAAGAGTTCCTGTATTAAGTTTTGATGAAACAAGTAATGGGTGGACTGGATTTTATAGTTATAATCCACAACTTATTACTAGTTGTTTAGGACAATTTTATAGCTGGCAAGATAATCAAATATGGCAACATTATTCTAATTCCACAGCAAATAATTTTTATGGAATTTCTTACGATTCTACAGTACATTTAGTATTAAATCCGCAGCCTACTAGAATGAAAACTTTTAAAACAGTAAATTATGAAGGATCAAGCGGGTGGGAAGTAACAAACTTTTATTCTGATGAAACAGGATTTGATGATGTTACTGGAACTTGGACAGAATGGAATGACACGTCTTTATTTGTACCTAGTTATTTTGAAGGATTATATACAGATCCAGTAACAAACATTCCATATCATCAAGGATTTGATAGAAAACAAAATACATATATGGCTGCTTTAATAAATAATTCTGGCCCTAGACAAGGGGAGGTTATATTTGATGGAACCTCATCAACTGGTATAAAAGCTTTTTATGCTAATGTTATTATGAGAACAGATGGGACTACAGATCCAGGAGGCCAAAAACAATTATTTACTGTTGGTAGCCAATATAGTAATGAAGGAATAAATTAAATTAAATTAAATGGATATAAGAAATATATCTCCAGATGATTGGAATACACTAATCAAATGGGGAGTCAATAAAGATAAAGATCTTTTACCTAAAGATGGCACTGGTGGATTACTAGTACATTTAGAGAATATACCTATAGCTGCGGGTTTTATTTACTTAACTAACTCAAAACTTGCTTTTATAAATGATATAATATATGATAAAAATAAAGATGAAAAATTATTACATAATTGTTTAGATTTATTAATTGTAGCTTTTGAACAAAGTTTAAAAGAACTAGGATTTAAAAGTATAGTAGTTATAGGAAGAGATGAAATGTTAGACAATAGCTATAAAGCTTTAGGATGGAAAGAAGAGGAAACAATAAATAAATTAATTAAAAACATTTAATATGACAGGAGGTGGATTTATACAGGGTGGAATGCAAATCATGGCTGGAATGGACGCTATGTTTATGAATCAAGGAGCCCAAGAAAAGGCTGATGCGGCTAGAAATGCCATGAATGCTATTATAGAGGGTAGGGGTGACCCAGTTGATCCTTATACAGGTCATGCGGACCTTTCTGGGATGGCAACTGATTTGAGTAATAATATGAATAATCCTCTAGCTAATCTACAAGTAGCCACTCAAGCAGCTGAAATGCAGGCTGAGGAAGCAGATTTAGCTTTAGCCAATACATTAGACACTTTAAGAGCTACAGGCACAGGAGCTGGTGGAGCTACTGCTCTGGCTCAAGCTGCATTACAAAGTAAAAAAGGTGTATCTGCTAATATAGAACAACAAGAAGCTGCAAATACAAAATTAAGAGCACAGGGTGAAGCTAATCTTCAGGCTAGAGTTACTGCTGAGCAAATGAGAATACAAGGAATTAATATTGGTGAAGGACAAAGAATACAAGAAGCAAGAGCCGCGGGGAAAGCATTCACAGCACAAATGCAAGAAGAGAGGTGGAATAATCAAATAGCTTACCATCGCCAGCAAGCTAATCTGTGGCAAGAAGCTGCAGGTCTTGCAGGGGCTGACGCTACAGCTAATATTATAAATGGAATAGGAACTATGGCTATGGCTTTTTCTGATCGTAGATTAAAACAAAATATAAAATTAATAGGATATTCTCCTAGTGGATTGAAAATATATGCATTTGAGTATATTAATAAAATATTCGGCGAGGGGCTTTACCAAGGAGTTATGTCGGATGAAATTCCACAAGTAGCAGTTGCAAAACATATAGATGGTTATGACATGGTTGATTATTCTAAAATTGATGTTAAATTTAAAAGAATATAGTTATGGGTTTTTATACCAGTATTAGTGATAAACTTAATTTTCCAGCCCCCAGAAATAGAGGAGGATATAATGCGCAACAATTAGCATTACAAAAACAAATCCAACTAGATGCATCTAGCTTTAATAAGAAGGTGGATTCAATGAAAACCTATGCTAATGCACCACAATTTTCTGATCATGTAAAAGATTTTTGGGGAATTAAAATAAATGAATATAGTGATGCTCAAAACAGGTGGGTTAATGGCGATATGGACTCTACCGAGAGCAATAAAATCCAAGATAATATCAATAACTTATGGGATACTTGGAAAAAAGCTGCTCCTTATATAGCTGCTTTAGGGGCAACAGTTGAAAAATACGGGGGAGCAGGAGAACTAGATAAACTTAATGATCCAAATTTTGAAACCTTATTATCCCATATGCAAAAGAATAATGGTAGTGTTACTATGAAGAATGATGGTAGTACTCTCTATCTTTCGGGTCAAGGTGAAATTGAAGAAAGAGATGGGAATGGAGATCCTACAGGTAATATGTTACCATGGAATTATGATTTAGATTTAAATACTTTTTTAGAGACTATAGGGGTTGGAACATTTGAACAAGGCGATGATGAAACAATCTTTACAAATTTAAATAAAATAATAAGAAGAAAATCCACTTATAATTCTATAGATTTAGAAGGCACTCTTGATGCAGCAGCCGCTAATTCAAGCCGCACCTTTCCTGTACCTGTTATAGGATATGATAAGAAACCTACTGGAAAAAACAAAGATGAAACATTTGTAATTAAAGAATTATTAAAACAAAATCTAAATCATGGCGGACTTAGTCAAGTCGGGTTTGGAAATGTCCATAAAGGAACTACTATGTGGAGCGGAACTGAAGCGCAACCATCTATTATGAATTCATCAAACTTTGATTCCTATTATGCTAATGTAATATACCAAGATTACCAGCCGCACTATGATGAAAATGGTGAAATTGATTGGTTAATAGATTATGATGATGAGGGAAATGAAGTAAATAGAGTTAAGCCTTGGAACACCGCAGATAGTAGTCTATGGGATACTACTCGTGATAAACTAACTGAAGATGCATTAGCTACAACTAGATTAGAGAGTATGCAATTGATGGTAGAATTAAAAGATGGTAAACCGTATTTATCAGATGGTGTTTATGTAGATGGAGGTATTAATTATAAAGAAATTTTTGAAAATAAGTATAACGGTGATTGGAGAAGTTTTACAGCTGAGGGGGCAGAGGGTTATGAAATATCTGTTAATCCATGGGAATTTTTAAAAGGTACAACAGCAAATGCCGAAGGGGAATGGCAAAAGGCTAATGAAGTAGCAAATCCCGACACTTCTATTACACCACCACCTGAAAAATCGCCAATAAAACAAAACCAGCCTTTACCTATATCAGGCGCTCAAAAAATTGCATTAGGATATGATGGAGTAATTAGCAATACAAACCTGGTGGGGTTACCTGTTAATAAAACTATTACAAAAATAAACGATTTAACATATGAAGTTGAAGGCTTATCTGCTCCTTTAAGTGTTAGTCAATGGCTTGCAAATTCTAAAATTGGAGATGATAAAGTAAATATAAAATTATCACCGAAGAAGAATAATTCCTCTCATAGTTTTGATATGTATGTTTATCCTCACAAGGAAGGTGGTACATTGAGCAAGGCTGTTTTATCTAAATTAAAAGAGCAGGGTTGGTATATTAATTATAATAAAAAAAGCGCTGGGGTAGAACTTAAATACAATGGGGAGTTGGCCGCTGATTATAAAGGGAGTGAAATATGGAATGAGATTCTAAAAGAATTAAAGAAAATAGGAGTTAACGTAGAACCAAGAAGATAATTATGGAACAGGAATACCTAGACCCTAGCACTGGACATACATATTCTAAACAAGCTATGGATAGAATATTCTCTGAAGCTAAGATTGAGGGGGAAATTGATGCAAATGTTTCTTTCCAAGATTATATAACCTCTCAAGGGTTTAAAATTCAGGAGACACAGCCAAAAAAAGAATTTAAAAATATTTCTCGAGAAAATTTTGATAATGTACCAGAAGACGAGTTAATAGAGAGGCTGGAGCTGGTTTATGGAGATGATATTGAAATTAAACAGTCTCAACCTGGTTTAGATGCTATTATGGTAAAAGATAAGGTAAGCGGAATGTGGAAGAATATTGTTCTTGATACTCAATATAATCGCGATGGAGGTGGTATATTTACTTCAGTCCCAGAAGATTCCCCTGATGCTTATGAGACTTTTATGTCAATTTTAACTCAAATATCCCCAGGTGATATTGAAAAACTTGATGTTAGTGCAGAGCAACAAGAATTTTTAAAACAAAGATACTATACTAATGTAAAGAACCAGCAATTAAAAGAGGATTATAGCATGAATCTCGATGCTGTTGGAGCAGGAGTAAAAACTACCAAGGCTGGCTTGAATGATGTTGGGCAGACAGTATATCCTACATTAAATGGTCAGAAATTAAATTTTACCGAGCGAACAGATTTGCTATTTAATATAAAAAATAAAGCAGAGGGTTTATGGTTGGATGTTTTAAGTAGCCCAGAAAGTTATGGGATTAATCCAAATATTCTTGACCATATATCAAATATTGATGAGGCCTCCTTATCCCCTGAGCAGAAACAGGGATTTAATGATATAGTATGGGATTTATTAAATAAAAAATTAGGGAAAGATAATGGTCTTTTCATGGACGAAGAAACTTTCCAAGATTATTTTAGTGCATGGACCCCAGTCTTTGATATGGCAGAAACTAAAGTTAAATATAAAATAGCCCAAGAAAATTTTAATGCCGCGGCTAATGCAGGTACTTTGCCTGACGAAATGGGATTAGTACAAGCAATGGATACAGGGTTATATACTATGTTTACACAGGACAACCCTGAATTAATCCCACGTATTAACATTATAAAAAAATTAAACACTACTACATTTGAATTAGAAAAAATTTCTAATCAAATTCTGGAATTAGAGAATACCCAGAATCTTTCTGATAAAGATGCCAAAAAGTTAAAAGCCCTTTACAATTCTTATAATACTCATAAAGCCCAGTGGTTTAAAGATAAAACAGCATTAGATAAAGTTCCGGGTGATATATTACAATATAATTATAAAGGTGAAAGACCTGAGGACGCAGATATCGATGAAGTTAAATGGAAAAGATTACGAGCTGCTACAGAAGAAATTGAACAAGAAAATGGAATAACTAATATTAGTGAATTAACTAATCTGGCTGGGTATTATAAAAATTTACAGAAACAAAGATTATTAGAGCAGCAAGATGCTTGTAATACATTCTTATCTGTGGATTTAACTAAACTAAAAAGTAATTTAAACGATGGGCAGCCTAAAACAGCATATGATTATGATGCCAATTATTTAGTATATTCTCTATTAGAGGAAAAAGGATATGACGTGAGTGGCGATTCACTAGACATAACTTTAAATGAGTATTTGAATATAGTACGTCAACAAAAGGGGTTTAATGAATATCAAGCTGGCTGGCAAGCTGAATATTTGGATGAGGATGGTTTTTGGTTTGGCAGAGGTCCTGAAAGTGAATCTGGAGGATATGGTTTAGTATTTCCAGGATTAGGAGACGATGATATTAGAACTGCTGCTTTACATAATGAATGGATGATGGCGAACCAAGATAAGCTAGAGGTATTATATGAAAAAATAAATATACAACCTGACCTTAATAAACAAGAAGAAGAAATAGAACTTGGCGGGGAGACTGGATTTTGGGGTACTGCAAGTAATACAGCTAAATCATTTGGTCTTATGGGTATGTTAGATGAGACTGACAGAGAAATAGCAAGAGATGAAAATTTATTTTTTGGAGGTGGAAGTAAAGGCTTAGGTAAGAGTCGATATAAATTAGATACCTATAGGGATTTAATAAGTGAAATTAATGAGGTTAGAAGTGATGAAGGTATAACTCCAGTTAAAATTACTCCTGAAGAATTAGAGGCTTTGGCGGTAAATGTTTGGGGTGCTGAAGGATGGGGACAAACTGTTGGGGGATTTGCACCAGTAGCCGCTGATTTAGCGGTATCTTTTGCTTTAATAGAAAGTGGCTTAGGTACAGCCGCAGGTCTTGCTAATCTAAATAAATATAGTAGGTACGTACGCATGTATTTAAATGGATTAAATAAAACATCCACAGGGGTTAATAAGGCTATGTTCTATGTTATGACAGCTGCTAAAATGGAAGCTGAAACTCAATTAGCTGGGTTTAATACAGGATCTGGTGCTACATTTAGTATTTTTGGTAATGCGACACAGAAATTAAAAATCATTTCTAAATTGCGACCTAAGTCTGCTGCGATGATAGATATAAGTATAAAGGCTTCGCTTGGTGGTGTAGTCGCGACTGAAATTGCAACAGGTATTGTTGAGCCTATTATTCTTGATATAACTGATCAGGATTCTTTTAATCAATGGTGGCATCATCATTATGGGGATTTGGACGAGGTTACTCAAAGGGTAATAAAAAATGGTGTTCTATTTTGGGGATATGGAACGAAAGGAATAATGTACAAAACTGCAAAAAGGGATGCAGCAACTAGAACTCTATGGAGATCATCTCGTCAAAATAGTCGAGCTATAGGCGAGATTGAGAAAAAAATAAAAGAGTTAGAAAAGAAAGCAAAAGAAGATGAGTTGGGTCTATTTAATTTTAAGGATAAAATAAAGACATTAAAAGAAACAGTCCAAACTATTACAATAATGGAGGCCCAAAAGCAGGGGCTCGGTGATATGTCAGCTTTAACCTACAATGAAACGACGAAAGATTGGGATATAAATCCAGAATTTAAAACAAAAACACAAGACCTATTAAATGAAATGGCTAAAGAAGGGGGAAGTAAGGCCCCTACGGTAGAAATTGTAGAAACTTTAGGCACAGGAAATAAAGGGGCTTATGAATTTAAAGATAATCTTTTACAAATAAATCCCAAAGCTTTAAATTCACGGGGGCAATTGATATTCAACCAAGGTGTAGTGCCGCATGAAATGATTGTGCATTGGGCCGTAAGATCTCGTTTAGCAAATAATCCACAATTATTAGCTTCATGGACTCCAAAATTAAAAGAGAGTATTCAAGCTATTCTTAAAGATAAGCTAAGCGTTGAAAAAATAGATAAAGAAATTTTAGAGGCTTATGGTAAATGGAATGAAACTACCGGTAAATGGGAGATGAATGAAGGATTAAAAGCCGAAGAACTATTAGCTTTTTATGTAGAGTGGATGGCTAACCCTGTTAACTATTACAGTACTATTGGAAATAACTTTTTGAAAAATCAAAAAAATGAATTCCTAAATATATTAGAAGGATCTGGTTTAAAGAAATATACTGAAAAAAGTATTGCGCAATTATCTAGTGTTGAGGCTCTTGAAGTTATGGCTAGGTTAGCAAATGAGATGACATTTGGAAGAAGTGGCGGGTCAAAAATTAGAGTAGCTCAAAACTTAGATCAATTAAAAGACCCATTATTAGAAACTAGAATTTTAGAGGAAGGTCAACCAAAACCTGGAGAATATAAAATATTAGACATAAAAACAAGTTCTAAAGAATTAGGTTCAGAGGTTAGCAAAAAACTGAAAGATATTGCTACGCGTAATAAAATTCAAGAAGATAAGATAATAAACGAGGGCGCATGGAAACTTAGTGAAGTAGAAAATATAGAATTAGCTAATGAAATTAAAAATACTTTAATAGAAAATAATCAAGGATTAGTTGAAATGTTAGCCAATAGAGCTTATAATAATCCCAATATTGCTGGATTAGAAGCTGGTTTAAAAATTCCTTTAAAAGATTGGAGACAAGGATTTAATCAGCAATTAATAGAAATGATTAATAGCTATGAGCCTATTCCACAAGATGGGAGCTCAAAAGGGAAGCAAGTGCCATTTGGTGCATATATTGCGAAAAACTTGCCTAGAAGATATGGAAATATATTAGCTGCAGAAAAAGGTAAAACACCGGAAAGTGGAGGTAGAATAACTAAAGATATAATAGCAGAAACTGCTACAACAGAGTTAGCCGGGGATTTAATTCTAGCTAGAGAGCTTAATATTAAAAATGAAGTTTTAACAAATTTTGAAAATAAATTAAAAGAAGAAATTGATTTAGCTGCAGATTTAGATTTATTATCTTATGAAAAATTTAGAACCACATGGCCAAAAGGTATAGTTAACGACATATTTGGGCGTACTCGTGAACAAAGAGAAAAATATATTAGAGATAATGCTGAAGCTTTAATGGCTTCCTTCCCAGACTTAAACCAAAATGTTAGCGGAAAATCGTTAGGGGTTGGAACTAATGTACTTAATTTTATGTATGGTGAAGGGCCAAGAGCTAAAATGAGCGAAGGCGCTGGTGGGGCTGGATTAAATTTAAGAGAAAAGCAAACCCGTACTCCTCAAGAACTTATTGATTTCTTAGGACTTAATATAAAGCCAGGACAAAAAGGATATACAAATTCACAAGCTAAAATTAAAGGTGTTATTAATTTAGCTATGCGTGGACTAGCTAATCAAATATTACGCGACCCATCTAAAACAAAACTCCAAGAGTCTTTAACAGATTTTTCTGTATTAGAAACCAACGTGCGTGAAGCATTAGAAGTTTGGTCTAAAAGAAATCAAACAGAATTAGAATTAGTTGAACAAGGGAAGTTAGAGAAAATAAGAGAAAGCGATTTAAATATATTAGAAAAGCGAGTTGATAAGGAAATTAATAAATTCCTAAGAGAAGCTAAAGCTAGATTAAGAGATGGTTTATCTGGAGAATTATATTCTAAAGATTCCAAGATTTTAAATCAAAGGGCTTGGAATGAGATTAGAGATCAAAAACCCACTAACTTAACAGAATTAAGAAATATTGTTGGCAAAGAGGAATATAAAGTCCTTAGTAGTTTTGCCAAATCTATTTTGAAAGAGGTAAGGAATATGTTTAAGGGGGACATGAACGCTAGAGATAATTTATATATCCTGAGACAAGCTATGGAATTAAATATGTCTGTAAGTAGATATAAAAAAGAATATATGGATCAGATCGGGGGTTGGACAGCCTTGTCTAAGGAATTAAAAACTACTGATACCACAATTCCCTCACTAGCACATTCTAAATCTGCATTAGAGTTTTCTAGAGCTTTAATAAAAAAATTACCTGCTTTTGGAAATTTACCCAAAGATATGCAAGCTACATTTATGAAAACATTTGGATTTGGGGATCATAGTGGTGGTTTTGTAGTGAATGGTAAAAAGTTTAATTTAGAGGCTCACGGCTTAAGCAGGGGACAATATAGTGAATTAATGACCGAGGTGTTTGGTCCTGGGTGGCAAAGTAACAAAGCTGTTCCACAACATTGGAAAAATGCCTATTCGCCTGGTAATTGGGGTAAAGCTTTAAATACTCGGATTGCTAAAATTCTAAAATCTAATAAAGACCAATCTATTAAATTCCAAGAAATAGAAAATCTTTTTAAAAAGGAAGGTATAGATTTTGATGCTGCGGTGCAATCTAATTTAAATGTATTAAAAGATACCTATGTGGCTATTGGAACTCTCGCATTAGAAATGAAAAATGAAGGTAAATCTAATACGGAAATTTTACAGAGTATTCAAGATTTCTTTAAAGTTCAAACTAATAGAAGTGGTGGGATATTAAAAACTTTAGTACCAGTTTTATTTTTAGATATACTACCTAAAAAAGGCAAAAAAGGACAGTATGCAAAAAAATCAGAAAATTATTATACAGAACACATGCGTGAATTGTTTAATGCTAATAAACAATTTATACGTCATACTAAAAAATTATTAGAAGGTAATATTAAACTAGACATATATAATAAAAGGTTAGATAGAGGGATTCAAGATTTAATGCAGGGTTTAATTAGTGCGCGAACATCTGAAATAAAAGATGCACCAGGTAAAACTTTTCAATGGTATTATGATCCTATATTAAGTATAACTATGGGTGGTAAACGAAGTCTTAAAAATACTATAAGTTTATATGAAAATAATATTTATAACCCCACTACTCTTGTAGATATGGTTTATGATACAGGGTCAAGATATGCAATGGATATAATTAATAAGACTCCGGGTAAAGATTTAACTGCTATTGGAGTTCAAGTTAAAACTCAAATGCAAAATCCTAAAAATTATGATGCAGTTAATAAGAAAGCATCAAAATTATCCACTTATGCTGGTATGAATTATAGTAAAGATTTGAGCACAGGAGAATATTTAGGACAATTAAAAAATAGAGATAAATCTTTAGAACTGGCTAGAGAAATTAAAAAGAAGACTAAAGGAATAAGTGTATTTGATTTTGATGATACACTGGCTAAAACTAAATCTAAAGTTATAGTAAATCTACCATACTATGCACCTGGCAAAATGACTGAGTCGCAGATGAGAATAAGTCCTGCGGAATTCGCTAAGAGATATTCTGACTTAGAAAGTATGGGGGCAAGTTTTGATTTTAGAGAATTTGAAAAAGTAATTGGAGGCACTAAAGGTCCTCTATTTGATTTAGCAGTTAAGCGTCAAGGAAAATTCGGGACAGGGGATATTTATATTTTAACAGCTAGACCTCAAGCAGCATCTCCTGCAATACATGCATTTTTAAAGGGGATGGGTTTAAATATACCACTAGAAAATATAGTAGGATTAGAAAATGGCGCACCTAAAGCAAAATCTGATTGGATACTTAAAAAAGCAAGTGAAGGATATAATGATTTTTATTTCGCAGATGATGCTTATAAGAATGTTAAAGCTGTTCAAGATGTATTAAGTGTTATAGATGTTAAATCAAAAGTACAACAAGCCTTAATGTCTAAAAATCTAAATAATGAATATAATAAAGTTATTGAAGAGTCATTTGGTGTAGAAAAATTTAAAGATTATTCTCAGACTAAGGGGAGAACAGTGGGTGCTAAACATAAAGAATCTTGGTGGTTGCCAGCATCAGCTAGTGATTTACCATTATTAATGGATAGAATTGCAGGTAAAGGTAAACAAGGTGATGCACATCAAAAATTATTTAAGGAAACTTTATATGATCCTTACGCCCAAGCTGAAATGAATATTACTGAAGCTAAGTTAAGTATACTGCGAGATTTCAAAGAATTGAAAAATCAATCCTCAAATGTTGTTAATCAATTAAAAAATAAAGTTGGTGATTATTCAGTTGAACAGGCCCTTAGAGTAAGAAATTGGGATATATTAGGAATTGACATTCCAGGTATTAGTGCAAGAGATAAAAAAATGCTAGTTGATCATGTTAATAAGAATAGCGAATTAGTAGCTTTCGGAGATCAAATTATTAGTATGCAAAAAGGTGTTTATAATAAGCCTGGAAGATATTGGGAAACGGGTAATTTATTAATAGATATAAATAATACAATTAAGGGTGATTTAAGAGATCAATACATGAAACAGTTTAATGATAATGTAACTGATATATTTACCCCTGAATTTTATAATAAACTAGAAGCAGTACAAGGGCCTAAATATGTAGAAAGTTTAAAGCATATATTAAGTAGAATAAAGCGCGGAAGTAATAGAACAGGTAAGGAAAGCAGAATAGAAACTAAAATGCTTAATTTCCTTAATAATGCTACCGCTGGTATTATGTTTTTAAATACTAGATCTGCCATATTACAAACTATTTCTAGTTTTAATTATATTAACTGGACAGATAATAATCCATTCAAAGCTGCAGCTAGATTTGCAAATCTTCCTCAATATGTTAAAGACTGGAATCGATTAATGAATTCTGACTGGGCTGTTGCCAGAAGAAAAGGAACTAGAATTAATATACAAGAGGCAGAGTTAGTTGAAGCTTTAGAGGGACAACAAAATAAAGGAGACGCATTATTGGGATATATATTAGAAAAAGGGTTCATTTTAACCAAAATGGGTGATACATTTGCCACAGCTACTGGTGGTGCAACATTTTATAGGAATAGAATAAATTCTTATAAAAAACAAGGAATGAGTGAAAAAGTAGCAGAGCGTCAAGCTTATGAAGATTGGGTAGAATTATCCGAACTTAATCAGCAATCAGCACGAATGGATAAAATTAGTATGCAACAAGCGACTCCATTGGGAAGAGTTGTTTTAGCGTTTGCCAATACACCTATGCAATATGCACGATTACAAAAAAGAGCTTATTTGGATTTAGTAAATAATAGGGGTGATGCTAAAACTAATATATCTAAAATTGTTTATTATGCATTTGTTCAAAATTTAATATTTAATGCAATGCAAAATGCTTTATTTACAGAAATTTATGATGAACCAGGTGTTTCTGATGATAAAACTATAAGAATTGCAAATGGTATGGTAGATGGAATATTAAGAGGTGGTGGTATATATGGGGCTGGAGTTAGTACAATTAAAAATACGGCTCTAAAATTATATAATGAAAGCCAAAAGAAAAGATCAAAGTATAGCAATGCGGCTTGGGAAACATTAGGTATTTCCCCTCCTTTAAAATCTAAAGTAAGTAAAGTAAGAAATGGGTTTGCGGCTTTAGAATATAATATGAAAGAAATTAAAAGTAGTGGATTTGCATTGGACAACCCTGCATATTTAGCAGCTGGGAATTTAACAGCTGGATTTACTAATGTACCATTAGATCGTTTAATAATAAAATTACAAAATATTCAAGATTCTTTTAATGAAGAATTACAATGGTATGAAAGATTATCTTTATTAGGTGGCTGGCCAGAATGGCAATTAGGTATTGATGATGGTAAAACTGCTAAATATTTTGGCGATGATAGTATAGAGGATACTACTAATAAAAAAGAAAAGAAAATTATGAGTCAAGCAGATCTTGATTTATTATTTAAAATTAATAATCCATAATTATGAAAGATAAAATAACCAAATGTATTGATAAAATACAAGAAGCATGGAATAAACTAATGTATAAGTTAATGTTTAAAAAATATAAATAATGAGATCATTCTTACTAGCCATTTGTTTGCTTATTACGTTTAATGTAAGTGGACAAGAAAAAGAAAAAGGAAAATTTTTTAAAGATGTTTATAAAGAATTATTTAAATACAGCACTATTTATGTAGCTGGTAATGCTAGTAACTCTTACGAGACACAAAGACCTTCATATTTTATTAGGACAGATCCTGATAATTTATATGCTGTTCCTGAAGTTATAGATAATACAATTTATCATCCTTTTGATTATAGATATGGAATTGGTATTAGAAAACTAGCCAGATTTGATTATGAAGTTAAGGGTGCTAATTTTTATAATGGCACTGAAAATAATGTGGCTTTATCCGCACCAACAGCAGCTGTTAAAGGTTTAGAATATCTAATTCATTATGAAAAAGAAAGAGAAAGAGGGGAAGAGTTTATTAATGAAAGATATTTTATTAGACATACTGGTAAGTATCATATAGCTAAAGTAGAAAAGAGAACACAAGGGAATGTGGGTTTCGAATACTCTTCTGGAGAAGCAAGAGCTAGACTACCTATTGGGAAGAAATTTAGTATATCTGCAGGCGCTATATATCGTACTCATCAAAGATCTTATGGATATAATCCAGTAGAAATATGGTTGAACGAAACTGATGAAAATGGAAACGCTTTAAATCCTTGGTACACATTAGGATTTGAATATGGTTATACAGATCATTATACGTCATACAGTATGGATGGTTTACCAACTGTTTATGATTGGATTTGGATGGACTCTGACGGCAATGTTGTAGCTTATGGAGATAAAGACTTTAGAGATAGAGTGATGCCTGATTTAATGAACAGATATAATAATGAAATATTTGACACCTTAGACCCATACGGTGAGGTTGCACCAATCGTCGGTTTTGACTATTATCATTATAAAAATAATTTCTGGCTACACACTTATGGGAGCTGGGTTCTTCCATATCATCACTATATAAAAGGCGATGAAGATTTTAATTATTTAAATAGAAATAATTGGGGTGTAGGCGGATTAATAGAAGATTCAGAATTAGAACAATGGAGTGATTATAATGCCGGTATAATGTTTGGATGGAAATTAAGTAAAAGTATTGGTGTATTTGTTGAAGGAGAATATACTAAATTCTGGGATTCAGAAATATATAACAGTTCAGTTGGACTGAACATAACACTAAAATAAATGAAATCATGGAAGAATTTTGCATTTGTGGTTGTACTAACTGCCCTAATAATTAGTTGCGGTAGTTACAGACAAGCACCAGAAGATACAATTAAAGTACTAGCAGTTACATCTAAAGGAGATACTATTCAGCTAGATGTTAACTCGCTAAGACCAAGAGTATACCAAACCATATACCATAGCTATCCTTATTATTATAATTATTGGAGACCATCTCCTTTTTATAATACAGGTAATTATTATTATCAAGGATATAGCGCTCCGGCATATAGACCTAGTAATAGTAACAGTAATAGTAATAATAGTAACCAGTCTAACTCTAGTTCAGGATCAGGACCTAATACGTCTTCACCTATTCTATCTACACCACCTTCAAAACCACCAAGTAATACTAATCAAACTAAAGGAGGAAAAAATGGCTAAACAAATAGGAGAGGATACTAAAATCACCCTAGATCTTAAAACTATTGGAATGATAGTTACATTTGTTATAACTATAACTGGTATGTATTTTGCACTACAATCAGATATAGCTAGAGCAATGGAATTACCAGAACCAGAAATATCTAAAGTAGAATATGAATTAAAAGATGAATTGATTCGTAATACTATAATGGATACTCAAGAAGATGTAGAAGAAATTAAAGAGACAATTAAAAAAATCGATGAACGATTATATAAATTAACTAGATAATATGGAATTTTCTACAAAAGGATACTTAAGAAATAGCCCTGATATTAACCAACCTAATAATGTGATACCTGGTAATAAAATTACTATGAAGGGTGTTGATTTTAAAGTACTAGGAACTGATAATAGAGGATATACCAAAGTAATGTATCCAGGATATGATTATACGTTTCCTGGAGCTTCCTATGTAGTAGAGACTCCTTTAAAAAAATAATATGAAATATTTAAATCTAATTTTATTATTAATATGTTTTAATGCTTATGGACAAGAATGGATAGATGATTCTAACTTTGATAATAAGATAAACGAAA
>Ga0208013_1000581_pt1 | contig 19637 bp, 13 predicted proteins | sample 16_taG_FD_184091 | JGI IMG/M metagenome (GOLD analysis project Ga0208013, IMG submission 184091) | Marine viral communities from the Subarctic Pacific Ocean - 16_ETSP_OMZ_AT15313 metaG (SPAdes) (version 2) | ecosystem: Environmental > Aquatic > Marine > Oceanic | place: Pacific Ocean | collected...
AAGGAGCTTAAGAAGGCCTTCGCTGCTGCCACCAAGAAGCAGAAGGGGACTTTTGATAGAGCCGCATGGAAAGATGCCACGGACGAGGAGAAAAAGGCCCTAAGGGAGAAGCTAGCAGCTTCTAGAAAAGGGTGGACGGAGCAAATGAGAGCTCACCAGAAAGAAGTACATGCCCGCATTAAGGAAATTCGCGAGGAGTTTAAGAATAACCGCGACAAGGTTATTGACGGAAACGACCCCGGAGAATAAAAAGAGACTCTATAAAACTAAAAGCCCCGCGAAAGCGGGGCTTTTTTGTTAGCAAGAATTAGTGACCTTATTAATATAATTCCGAATAATCTATGGCGTTAGTGCTAGCACTAACCTTAATGCCAAATCTTTTAGCTGCAGCTTTGATTTTGCGAAGAGCAGCTTTTTTAGCTTCGGGGTTAATGTCTGTTTGGTCCAGTCTTGCTAAAGCGTTTCTGACATGGGCAGCGTCAGGGATAGGTAGGTGACGTAATGAACGCGGAGTAGTCTTTCCTTCCGAGTCTTTTTTGCCGCCGGGTTGTATATATGCGAAATCTGAGTCGGGTAAATCATTTTTCTGCTTACTGCTCATTTTGGCTCCCTTGGTTTTCTTTTTCCAACCAGCCTTTCTTTCTTTGTCGTATTTTTCGTCCTTCTTTAAGTCGTGAATCTCGACACTCTTCTTCTCCGAGGGCTTACCCTTCTGGAGCTTTTTAATTTTGCTCTTGTCATCCTTGACAGCGTCCTTTTCGTGTTCCCCTTTTTCCTTCTTGGTATCCCGTTTAAGTTCTTTTTTGTCGATTTTGTCCCACTCTTTCTTAGTCTTAGCGGCTTCCGTTGTTTTCTCAACGGGGACACATTTTTTCTTGTCTTCGCTTACTTCGTATCCGGGTTTGCATTTGGGTGGGTAACCAGCCTTTTCGTCGGCAAGAAGACCCTCTTCTCTGTATTCGAGGATCTGTTTACTAAAATCGATCTCTTTCATTCTATTAAAGATTACACTTATTTTCTTCTTAATGGCATTAATTTCGGCAGGAACCATTATTCTTATTTTTTCTAATCGCCCCTTTTCATCCAACAAAGAATATTATAATTACAAGTAGCGTTTTTTCATCTTTTTCTCGTAGATGCTTTGGGCGGGGGCTTGTATCCCTCCACCACTTTTACTTCCATCGGGGGTGGCTGAATAGGAATTTCTTCAGTTCCTACGTAACTTGGGTCTCCTCCGGTGGGCAAATAGGGGACTTTCCCGTTTTGTATTAGTTTTTTTTCAATTGTTAACTGTTTAAGTTGCTCATTGGGTACGACCATTTTAGAGGCCCTATCCGTCATGTAAAAGCAGGTGGTTCTTATACCTACTCTCACTATTCTCGCTTGACGACCAGAAATATATATTATATCATCATTATTGAAGTCGCTTCCCATAAACACTAGCAGCGCTTGTGCGAAATTTATTATCATATCTTTGGCTAGAATAGCCGCCAAAGCCGCTAATACAAACCACCCATATTCACCTACCAAGTCCTGAGCTACGTGCTCTAGTTGTTCGGAGGTTACCCCTCCTTGCTCTAGCAAATTAACAACCCGAGGAGTAGCGTTGGTAATTTCATTCATAACTTTTCTATATTCATTACACTTATTTAGTGTAAATTAGATTGATGCCGAAAGTAAAGAGCGCAAGGGGTCTTGAATCCCTTGAAATTTTGGACGGAAAGGTGAAAGTTCACCAAAGGGAAACTTTAAAGCCAAAAGATACCTTTTATATAGACGAACTCAACTGGACAGAAAAGCAGAAAAAATTCATAGACTTATCCCTAAAAAAAGAAACTAGGGTAGTTTTATGTAAAGGTCCGGCGGGAAGTTCCAAGACACTTATTTCTGTTTATGCGGCTTTAAACCTTTTGAATCTGAGCAGAGTATCTGATATTATTTATATGAGATCAGCAGTTGAAAGCTCTGACTCAAGGTTAGGGTTTCTTCCGGGAGACGCTGACGAAAAACTTCACTACTATAATTTGCCTTTTATGGATAAATTAGATGAGTTACTTAACGAAACAACAGTAAAAAAACTTCAAAAGGAAAAAAGGGTATCTATTCATCCCGTCAATTTCGCTCGAGGAATGAGTTGGAATTCAAAAGCTATAATTCTAGATGAGGCGCAAAATAGCTCCATCAGAGAAATAGTGACAGTTCTCACGCGTATAGGAAAATACTCAAGGGCTTTCATATTAGCTGACCCCATGCAAACCGATTTGAAAAATGGTAACCGTGGAGGGTTCGGTAAAGTCTTTAGTATTTTTGATAATCAGGAAAGCAGAGATATGGGGATAGAAACTTTTGAGTTCGGTACGGAAGATATTGTCCGGTCAGAGCTAACTAAATTTATTGTATCCAAATTATCTAAATTAGATACTATTTAATTTGTTTGTTGATTAAACCAGCTAAGACAGAAGAGAACTTTCTAACTTCCCTTTCAGACTTGTCCCAAAAGAACGCATGAGTCACCTCTTCTATTAAGGTGCTCATTTTCCGGCGTTTTTTAAGTTTTGGATCTACTAGAATCTTGGGATTATCTAATTCTGGAGAATAACACAAACCATCAGCATTGTAAGTGTGGTGGGGTTTTTTCCATATCAGCTCGTATTCTATACCGTCGGAATTTTTGAATTTGATTTTCTCCATATATATATAAGATATACACTTTTTTTGAAAAATCAATTATTTTAAGTAAAATAGTGTAAGAAACTGATATGAAAGTGTACTGCCCAACTTGTGGTTCAGGAACCGAGTATTCCTTAAAAAAACCAAAGTTTTGTGCTGGTTGCGGGGAAGCTTTTTCAGCGTTAAACAAGGTTCCCTCCAAAAGAGTATTCAGAACTGACCCTAAAAACCCTGTCGCCACTATTCAGGAAGAGGTCGAGGAGGAAGAATTTGAAATGCCAAACATGGATAAGCTTGATGTAGATATTCGTGCATCTCAGTTGTTTAATATCGTATCGTTGAAAGATTTAGCTGTTGGCGATAAACAGCAAAATGATGGTTACGTGAGGGAAGCGGACCCTACTTATTCTAAAAAGTCTTTTGCTGAAGACTTTAGAAGGGACGCGGGATCATCCTCCAGAAACCATGAGCAGACGCAAGAAACCTAAATTCGAAGATTTTATTGAGCAAATAGACCTCGAGATTAAAAAAAGGAAATCTAAATGGAATTTAACCGCGTTATCGTGGATGGATTTTGATGACGTTTCTCAGATTTTACGAATTCATATTTTTAAAAAATGGCATTTATACGATACACGCAAACCTCTTAATCCGTGGATTAATCGTATTATATCCAATCAAATAAAAAATCTCATTAGGAATAATTATGGGAACTATTGTCGTCCCTGTTTGAAATGTGCGGCTGCTGAAGCGGGGGATTTATGTTATATTTACGGAAAACAGTCTGAAGCCTGCCCTCTTTATGCGAATTGGGTAAAAACAAAAAAACAGGCCTACGATGCTAAATTGCCAGTTTCCATCAATGATCATCCCCATGAGTTAAACGCAACAGAATACTGCGGTCTGGACGTCATGGCCCTGTTGGAAAAATTAAATGAAAAAATGGAAAGCACTTTAAAACCTGCAGAATGGAAAATATACGAAGCTCTTTATATTAATAATATGTCAGAAGAAGAGGCGGCGACTTTAATGGGGTATAAGACAAACGAAAAAAATAGGGTCCCCGGCTATAAGCAAATTAAAAATGTTAAAAAATCAATAATACAAAAAGTTAAAAAAATGTTGAAGGACGGAGATATTGAAATTTTATGAGCTCCAAAAATATAGAACTTAATGAGGACCAACAGTTAGCATTGTTGAACGAATGGAATAATCGTCCTGATGACCCCCCTTATATTAAAGAGTTAATCGAATTAGTCTTCCCGGATATTCCTGAAGATATGAGGGATGGAAGATCTAAGTACGGAAGAGCTGTAAAGAAATTTCTGGCTGAAAAGAGTCTTAAAGCTAAGGTATCTCATAAATATTATCCAAAAGAGAAAACTGAGCTCACGGAGGATCAGAAAGAATTTATCTCGAATAATTGTGGCGCGATGAAGCCCATGGAGATGGCCAAGGTAGTCTTTGATGACCCAAGTATTTCCCCCTTAGATCTCAGATACAAGGTGTTGTTTGAGTTTCTTAAGACGATAAATAACAAAGTTAAATATTCGGATGTAACGAATGAGGAGACTGCCGCAGAGGGAGGGTATTCTCCACCCAAGTCAGAAGCTCGCGCATTGGTCAGAGTCAACAAGTACGTTTACAACGGAATCGATAAGGAAAAAGTCACCACTAAAATAAAAAGGAATTTGTATACCCTAATTGGGTACATGCACACCTTCCGTTTCCTTCATCAAATTAGCACTTATAATATTGAGACAGATAGAGAACTATTCGAAAGTAGTTTTGTAAGATATACGTGGGACAAACCCGACCTTACCCAAGAGGAAGTTGATCAGTACATTGTTTTGGCTGCAGAAGTAGTTATAGCGTCAAATATCCAAAGGCGTGTCGAGAGACTGCAGCAATTACTAGATCAAAATGCGGAAGACACGGAGGGTCGCAGAATGGCGATGAGTTTAGTGGAAGCCATTAACACAGCCCAAACAGAATACAACCAGTGTGTCAATCGCCAGACCAAGTTGCTTAATGAACTGAAAGAGAAGAGAAGCCAACGTATGAGTAAGATGATGCAGGAATCGGCTTCTATATTAAATCTCGTGGAACTTTGGAAAGATGAGGAGTCTAGGCGTAAGATGATTAAGATAGCTGACCTTAGAAAGAAAAACGTCTCTAAGGAAATAGAAAGGCTAACCTCAATGGAAGAGATCAAATCTCGCATCATGGGGATAAGCGAAGAGGAAGTTTTAAATGGTTGAATGTAATGTCTGCAAAAAAGAATTTGAAGAGGACAAGAATCTTCATTTACATATCAAAGCTCACAAACTTTCGATAGGAGATTACTATCAAACTCAATTCCCCCGACATGATCTCCACACGAAAGAACTAATAAAATTTAAGAGTAAAGAACAGTATTTTTCCGCAGACTTTAACAACAAAAGAAATTTAAAAAGTTGGCTTAAGGAGGCTCCTCTCGAAAAAGCTAGAAAATATTGCAAAGGACTCCTCACAAAAAGAAAAAGAGAGAAAGGTTTGAAATACGCCCCTACAGAAGTAGAGATGAGAACACTTTTGGTGCCACCTATTTCCTACTACCAGATAATTTTTAAAGACTATTATAAATTATGTGAAGAGATAGGCTTGAAGAATAAACTTTCCCCGTTGCCTCGTCAAAGACTAGATGAAAAAATAAAATTCAAGGAGGAGTTCGACAAGGATCATCTTATTTACATTGATTCGCGAGAACAAAACCCCCTCCAAATAAAAGATTTCCCCACGGAAGTTAAAGGGCTCAAGTTTGGAGACTATTGCCTTAACGACAAGGAGAAAACTGGAAACTGTTATATCGAGAGAAAGTCTGTTCCTGATCTTATCGGGACTTTGAGCGCCGGTTTAGAAAGGTTCGAAAATGAAATAAAACGTGCTGAGGAGGAAGACGCGTATATGGTGATTCTTGTAGAAAGGAAACTCGAAGAGTGCTTGGCATTTAATAGGCTGCCGTACGTGTACAAAAAAAATACCCGCGTAACTCCTGATTTTATTTTCCACAACGTTCGGGAATTAATTCAAAAATTTCCGCATATTCAATTCCTGTTTGTTGACGGAAGGGTGGAGTGCGTAAGGATCGTAAAAAAACTTTTGCTAACCAAGATATTAAAAACCAAATTTGATTTGCAGTTAGCGTACGATTTAAAGTTATTGTGATATGTGGTATTGTCCGGAAAAATATAATCGCCCCATTGTCGATATAAACAAGGAGTCCCTTGCGCTAAAGGGGGAGCTTGGGGATCGACAGGCTAAAATCACATTAGCTAAATTCATGCGTTCTAATCTTGGGTTTACTACAGAACTCCTGTCGGGTATTAAATTAGCTCTTTACCAAGAGATAACTCTCAAAGCATTTTTCAATAGAAACTTTAATATGTGTGTGTGGGGACGTGGCTGTGGCAAAAGTTTTATCGCGGCCGTTTATTGTTTTCTTCAATGTATTTTTGAGCCCCGTACAAAAATCCTTATTGCGGGGCCGACCTTTCGTACAGCTCGTTTTATTTTCAACAACATAGAAAAAATAGTTGAGTCCAAAGAAGCTCAAATGTTGGCTCACGCTTTCGGTGCTAAATCCAAACGTAACGATCAGTTCGAGTGGAAAATTAATGAGGGTACTATAACAGCTATTCCGTTAAGTGGGGAAAAGATTCGTGGTTTTCGCGCTAATGTTTTAGTTCTTGATGAGTTCTTGCTGCTTCCCGAAGATACCATCAAAACAGTGTTGATGCCTTTTTTGGTGGCTCCTCAAGACATGGCAGAGAGAATAAAAATAAGGGAGATGGAAGATGATCTTATTGAGAAGGGTAACATGAAAGAGGAGGAGCGGATTATATTTACAAACGATTCAAAAATGATAGCGTTGTCTTCTGCGAGTTATAGTTTCGAAAACCTTTACCGCACATATAAGGATTGGATGGGTAATATTTATTCGGATGATATTATGCAATCTAATTATTTTATTTCGCAGATGGGGTTCGATTCTATTCCTGCAGACATGATTGACAGTACCGTGATCGAAGAAGCTCGAGCGGGGGGAGCTTCCAATTCGTCTTTTTTGAGAGAATACGCGGCTCAATTTACCGATGGGAGCGATAGCTATTTTAGCGCAAAGAAAATGCATCAATGCACTATTCCAGATGGGGAAAAGCAACACACTTTAGTGAAAGGGGAAAAGGATAAAGAGTATATTTTGGCTATTGACCCCAGTTTCAGCAATAGCCCCTCATCGGACTTTTTTGCTATGTCTGTGCTGGAGTTGGACGAAGAAAAAACCACGTTTTCTACGCTGGTACATGGGTATGCTGTTGCGGGGGGAGACTTGAAGGATCATATTAAATACCTACATTACTTGGTTAACCATTTCAATTTCTCAATGATAATTATAGATAACGCGGGGTATCAGTTTATAGACAGCGCCAACGAATCTGAATTATTTCAAACCTCCCGTACCGAAATTAAATTTTTTGATTTCAACAGCGACAAAGAAGGAGTCGATTATCAAAAGATGCTTTTGGGGGCGAAACGTCAATACAATAAAAAAGAAAATATAATCTGCTTCAAACAGTTGTTTTCCACCACTTTCCTGCGGGAAGCTAACGAATATCTACAGGCCTCTATTGATCATAAGAGAATTTGGTTTGCTTCTCGTACCGCGGCTTGTGGGAGTTTTTTCGACAAGGTATCGGCTCAAGCCGTCCCTATAAAATTAATGCCTTACGAAAACAAAGGGGATTTAATAGAGTTTCAGGATGATATAGTTTACCAATCAAAGAAGCAATGCGCTCTTGTAGAGGTGAAAACTACAGCAAAAGGTACCCAAACCTTTGATTTACCCCAACACCTTAAGAGAAGTACCTCGGCAAACCGGGCTCGCAAGGATAACTACACGACTTTAATGTTAGGGAACTGGGCTGTTAAGTGTTACAATGACCTTAAAAATACTAAGGTGGAGCAAAATAATCATACTTTTACTCCCAGAATGATAGCTTAGGTGTAAAAATAAAGTAAAATATGGCGGTAAGGAAGAAAACGGAACAAGGTGCGGAACCACTCATGGCGAAACATGAAACAGTGGCTACCGCTACACGGACGCGTAGGAACAAAGCCGCTGACATTGTACGGACCGACCGGTTCAGGAATATAGAAAACGGTATGATACCGTTTAAGTATACCCGAGGAGTCGCCAATACGTCAAACATAGACATCAGGGATACCATTATTCTCTGTCAAAAGGCCTATTATAACTTCTCTGTCTTTAGGAATACTATTGACCTAATGACGGAGTTTTCAATTAGTAATTTATATTATACAGGAGGAAGCAGAAAGTCTCGGGAATTTTTTGAAACCTTATTTAAGAAAATAAATATTAATGATTTTCAAAGCAGGTTTTTCCGCGAGTATTATCGCTCGGGAAATGTTTTTGTTTATAGGTACAACGCGAAGGTAGATAAAAGCGACGCCTTTAGGATGAATCAAACTTTTGGATTATCTGAAGCCTCGGAAGATATTGAAATTCCGGCGAAGTATATGATACTTAATCCTTCCGATATTCAGTTGCAGGCGAGCATTTCCTTTAGTAGTGGCATTTATTACAAGGTTGTCACTGATTACGAACTGCAAAGATTAAGACATCCTCAAACGCAAGAGGACAAGGAAGTATACAATAGTCTTCCCGAGCAAACTAAAAAATTAATCCAAGATACTCAGAGAACGGGGATGGCAGCCATCACTATACCCCTTGATACCGATAAGCTTATTGCTGTTTTTTACAAGAAGCAAGATTACGAACCTTTTGCTGTTCCAATGGGGTATCCAGTGTTGGAAGACATTAACTGGAAACAGGAAATGAAACAGATGGATATGGCAGTGGCTCGTACGACTAATCAGGCTATTCTATTGATAACCATGGGAGCGCGACCGGAAGATGGTGGAGTTAACCAGAAGAATTTAATGGCTATGCAGAAGCTCTTTGAAAATGAATCTGTGGGTCGCGTCCTCATTTCGGATTACACAACTGATGCCAAATTTGTTATTCCTGACATAGGTAACATTTTGGATCCCAAAAAATATGATGTAGTCAATCAAGACATACAAATGGGGTTAAACAACATTTTATTGAGCGACGAGAAGTTCGCTAACACCAGCATCAAAGTGCAGGTGTTTATGGAAAGACTTAAACAAGGAAGAAGGGTTTTTCTCGAAAACTTCCTGATGCCGGAAATTAGAAGGGTAGCGAAAGAGATGGGTTTTAAAAATTACCCTGAGGCTCATTTCGAAGAGGTGGACTTGCGGGATACTTCGATTTACTCAAGAGTATATAGCAGGTTGATCGAATTGGGAGTATTGACGCCAGACGAAGGTATCCAAGCTATCGAATCGGGTCGATTCCCAACGTCTGAAGAATCACTTGAATCACAGAAGAGGTTTCAGGAGTTGAGAAACGAGGGTTTGTACGAACCAATTATTGGGGGTCCTAAAGCTCCTCAAATGACGGGAAGACCCGGAGGAGCGAAAGGGCCAAAAGAGACAGATAAAAAAACCCCAGTCGGAACAAAGGTCGGGACAAAAGCCGCGTTGAACTTTAGCTTGTCTCAAATACAGGAAAATTTGAATCTATCAGATAAGTTAAATTTAGAAGTAGAAGCTTCTTTGAGACAGATTCACAAACGAAAAAGATTAAGCAAGCAGCAAAAAGAGGTGGCGCGCGAAATAACCAATATAGTAATAGCTAACGAGGACCCTCCAAGTTGGTTAGCCAAAGCAGGACGGTATGCAGCCGAACCTACAGATAGAAACCACGAAAGAGTTAAGAAAGTTCAAGATGTTGCTTATGAGCATCAAGTGGATGACTTCTTAGCGGGAATATTATATGCGAGCGCTCATGAAGGAGAAAAGTAATGGCTCAGTCGAGAGTAATTTACAATTGTCAGGCCTTGTACGTTGGACCCGCGCCGGAGACCCAGTACAACTTTTTTAATTACGAAGGGGGGAGAGCTACAAATGATCATACCGATCTTCACAAAAAGATAAATCGTCTACATAGCATTGATAGGGTTCAGTCTGTTAGTTATTCCATTAATGTTCCCCATACTGATATAGTTCAACTTAATAAAAGGGGGATAGTGGACAGGCCCATCATAAACCCTCCAAGTGTAAATTTAAACTTTGATTATCTCCTGTGCGGTACAAAAAACGAAGCTCGATTGGGGTTTGATGTAAATTATCCTTTGTTTAATTATCCTTTTGATGGACAACCTTATCATCCTGATAATTTGTCGGTTTCTTTATTGAGCGGTTTTTTCCAAGAAAACAAAAACTCCAGAACAAAAAGATGGTGGCAGGATTTTCCTGTGAATTTATATCGGGATTGTAGAAATATATATGTAGCCGTCAATCAAGAGGGAAATGATATCGACCAAAGTTATTTTAAGGAGGATTTTACTCAACCCGACCTTTATCAAGGAATAGATGATAACGCTCCGGATTATCACGTGGTCTCCTTTGGAAATTGTTATTTAAATTCTTACTCAACAGAAGGAAAGGTTGGAGGATTTCCAAGCGCTTCGGTTTCTTATACGGCTTACAATGTAAATTTTGACATGAGCGGTAGCGGTTTTTTAGACTCTAATATAGAAACCAAAAGCGGAACTATAAGCCCCGAAAAAGATGTCGTAATTCCTCGCGTTTTGGCGGAGGAAGGTTACCCGGCATTAAAACCCGGCGACATTAAAATAACGACAGATTCCTTTTCTGGATTGGGTGTGGATTTCAACGAGCTTCATCTCCAGAGTTACAATATTGAAATCAATTTAAATAAGGAACCTTTAAATAATTTAGGGTATAGGTATCCCGTAGATAACCGACCCAATTCTCCGGTTTTCGCCAACTTAAAGTTGGAAGGTATCGTGGGATCTGGCAGCAGCGGTTCTTTAATCGATTTGATTAGCCTTAATAGCGGTTACGACTTCACTATTAAGGTCGATCCTGCCGGATGTGTTAAAAGTGTAGCGCCCCCTATAAACGCGGGAGCTATACCAATCAAAAGACAAGACGAAGCTTTGAGATATTCTTTTGTAGGGGCCAAGCTTAATGATTTCGGTTACGACACATCAATTGGCCAAAATAAAGTCTTTAACGCGTCTTTCAATGTGGAGATAGATCCGGACGACCGAAGTAATGGGTTTTTCATAAGTGGGGTTTTAGGCGCTGAAAAGGTGGAGGATTTTATTTTGTTGGAGGGCGGAGACGATGACAGGTTCTATTTACAGCAGGAAACAAAAGATTTGTTCGTAACAAATCTCGTTCCTCCATATTAAAAAGTGTATATTATAACAAGGTATAAGGAAAAATGGCAAATAAAAAGATAACCCAGTTGAACACGGTAGATTCTGCGATAGGTATCGGAAGCGAATCTATGTTTCCAGTAGCTTCAGGTTCACCCACGGATACTTATTTAACATCGAAGGTGTCCGCGGTCGATATAGCTAAATATGTTCTTAATCCAATGCCTGTAGGTGGGAGCACTGACCTATCGTCTATTGGTTTTACGGGTAGCAGCAACATTAAGTTCAAGAAAACTAATTGGGAAAATGCGAGTACGAATGTCGCAGTTAACCCATATCTACAAGTAAGATTGGATGATGGACAATTAATAACAGGAAGTGGTGCGGCAGTTCCTGCGGCTCTTGGGGATGAAATGGGCAACTGTACAGCCACAGAGGATCTTAAGATGCAGGGGCATAACATTATCAGAGCTAATGAAATTTATTTTGGCGGGACGAGTAGTGACGATTATGCTGTTATTGATTACTCATATTACGCTGGAAGCCCTCAATTAACTATACTAAAAATTCGATCTGATGATCTTACCTTATCGGGAACAAGACACGTAAGCATAAGCGGTCAAGCTTTAGATTTAGCGAGTACTCCAATTTCTGGAGATGTTACTATAACCGGTGGAGACCTTGAAATTGATCCGGCAAATAAGTTAATAGTAAATGAGATTAGCACTTACACAATGGCAACTGCAGATGACCCTGCAATTTTGAGTATTTCCGGTTCAGCCAGATTTTTCACATGGGAGACCGATGCTCCATTTGAGGGTGGAGCTTCTGGAAATGTTGATTGGAAAGACTCAAATGTTCAATTCGATTCAACCAGTTCTGCAATTAATTATTATTTTAAAAATGTTAGAGACGGACAGACTATGACGATGTATGTTCAAAATACTCACTCCTCCACTTCTTTCACACCCACGTTCACAAACGAATCGGACTGGGGAAATGGATTAGGGGGGAACGATTATTATGCTCCTCCGGTGCCGGTATTATGGTCTTTTCCCACTGGGGACACTGTAGCTGCTATGAAGGAACCTCCTCTTCTGGCAGCGGGAACCACGAATGTTTATACGTTCGTAAATATTAAAACAGGAATCTTCGCCGCAGCGATAACCGGATATGTTTACTAATGTCATTAGATGTTCCAACAGCTTTCTGGAAAACTGACGCAGCGCCCGCTGTTGTGGAAGACCTTAGTATTGATTGGACGACTTCATTAGCTGCGAGTTACGCGGCCGACAACACAGTCCCGGGATACGATTATTATAATAGAAATCAACCCACAGACAAGGATAATTACCCCATTGACCCCTCGGGGTTAGCTCAAACTTTTCCGTGGACCATAGGGGATACTAATAGAGTTCCTTTTATTACCATAGACGTTAACGGATACGATGATTATTTTTATAATCAATATTATGATATAAATTGGCAAGGAGACACTGTTAATGAAGAGGGGGGTTATTATTGTACTTCTTTTTTCGGCTGGAATCAAGGCGTGGAAGGTACTTTCGATGGAACTTATATAAATTTTGCAGATTTTCACGAATCTAATCCGTGGAAAACCAAGGTTAAAACAAATGGAGTACACGAGATACAACTTTTTTTTGAGGCGGATATGGCTACGGCAATTCAGACTGGTACTGGGGGGGAAGCTGACGGTGAAGGTGAACCTTTAATAACAAAACAAGATTGGGACGTTTCTCATCCTACCGGTCCTGAGGCATTTCAAGTTTTTAATAAATTCATTCAAAGTGGCGACGCCACCGGGACGTTTAGTATAAGCGCAGCACAAGCCGGAAAAGATCTACAAATAAAAGTTTCTGGATTAGCTGAGGATGCGCTAACAGATATAGCAGGGTCGCCTTATTATATGGATAAAGCTCCTAGTTATGACGCCATGACCCTCTACGTAAAGCATCCAAACGACTCTAGTACTTTTGTGTGTTCGGGTGAGTCTCCTGCTGACGAAAGAAATGTTCGTTCATTAAAAGTGAGTGAAAATTACGATCAACAACAAGTAAAGCTTTATGCAGGAAGTGATTTAAGCACCATAGTAAACGCGCAATCTGTTTACGCAAATGCGAACAAAGGGCAACCTAGAGGCACCACTTCGGAAGACATCGATCAAAACAAGAGAGATTGGCCCGGACGGTATGTGACTTCAAATGGAGTGGGAACTTTTACGGTTGCGAACTTGACAGCGGGAACGCATGAAATTGAAATAAAAGCATCCACTATAGATGGGGTATATAATAGCGGTGCTTTTTATGGGTTTGAATTTAGGTTAGTTGATTAAAAGTTATGGCTATTACAAGATACGCAGGCGATAGATTCACAATAGCCCCAACGGATACTAAACCGACGGGGGTTATGCCGGGAGCTTTTCTTGTTGACTCCGGGAATCAAACCTCGTTTATCAAGACTGGCTATACTGTAGACCCATGGGCGCAAATTGCTGGTGGAGGGGGCGGCGGAAGTCCCGGGGGATCTAATACCCAAGTGCAGTTTAATAATAATGGGTCCTTCGGCGGCGATGCCGACTTAACCTTCACAAATAGCAATCAACTTAATGTTAACAAATTAAGCATAGCTGGGAATGTCATAGACTCCAATAGTTCCATTGGTGAAGGAGGAATGGTTCTCACCAATGAAGGAGCAACCGGCGTTAACTGGAAAAATATTGAATCGGTTCTCTCCGGAGTAGGAGGTTCCGGCGTTGCAAACTATGTAGCTCGTTGGTCTGACGAAGATACTTTAACTTCGGGAACTATTTATGATGATGGTAATGTCGGCATCGGGACTACTGCACCATCAAGACTTCTTACAGTAGAAAATAATACCTCTACTGTAGTTAACCAATCTCAATTAAGAATTAATAATGCTGGCGCTGGAGATGCTTACGTCTATATGTATGCTGGGACTGATTGGTCATTCGGTATAGACAATAGTGATGCTGATAAGTTTAAGTTTAATACTTCCAATGACGTAAGTGACGGAACAGAAGTTTTAACTCTTCAAAGGGATGGTAATGTCGGTATAGGAACCGACGGCCCCCTTCATAAATTACAAGTTGACGGTGCCGCTTTCATTAGCGGAACAGTTTTAATACCCAATGGCACTAATTATTTTGGCGCTTATAACGCGGCAGGAAACAACTTTATTAAAGCGATTTATGTTAGCTCGGATGATGACATAATAGTAAATGATTCTAATCTTCAAGGCAACGCAATAATAAGGGGTGACACCATAAACGTACAGCCTTTCGACGCGCTAGGGGTGCCACGGTCTACGTTTTTTGTTACGGGTGCAGGAATAGGTGTCCCGGGAAGTGTGGGTATTGGGATCGCCACTGAGGTACCACAGCATACTCTTCATGTTTCTGGTGACATGCAGGTAAGCGGTTACTTTTATGACTCTATAAGCTCCACGGGAGTTGATGGTTACGTCTTGACGAGTAAGGAAGATGGTCCACAATGGAAAATGATTGAAGACGTTCTTTCGGGGGTTGGTGGTAACGGCACCGCGAACTATATTCCAAAGTGGGAAGATGAAGATACAATTGGAAATTCGATTATTTATGATGATGGTGACGTGGGAATCGGAACTGATAATCCGGGGTATAAGCTGGACGTAAGTGGAGACGGCCGTCTCGTTTCGCCTATACCTCTATCTCTGGAGCGCCCCACTTATGAACCTGTTCATTTTGGGTTTACTTCTGACGGGTCTGATCACCATATGTACCTCAAAGCGACAAGTGCTGCGGCAACATATCCATTAACTCAATTAAGATTTGGTGTGTCAACAGCCGACACTCTAATCATTACCGATAACGGCAGGGTCGGAATCGGGACTGATGCGCCAGCTGCAGCGTTAGAGGTTAATGGAATCGTCAGGATTTTTGACTCAACCGCCCTCAAGGGAAATATATCTGCATTAAACACATCAGATCAAGGTGTTCCGATGGAAGTAAGAGCAGAGTATATTGCGCTTAGGCCGTCAGCAAGTTCCCCAAGCACGACTCATCCAGAGGCGATGCGAATTGCTACGGGAGGCAATGTTGGTATAGGAACAACTGCTCCTAGTTCAATACTAGAACTTAACGCAACGGCTCCTGAACTTAAATTCAAGGATGGCTCAACGGGATTGATAACGGTAGGCCACGACGGGAGTAATGCTTCGGTTACCAATCTCAAAGGCTCCCTTCACTTTAGAACTGTCGAAGCAAGCTCGGATATAGAATTTAAAGCTAAGCGAGATATTATATTTAAACTAGACGGCGGTTCCGAAGTAGCAAGGATTGAAGCGGACACGGGCTTTGTTGGTATAGGGGCTACTGCTCCTGAAGTCCCTCTTGAAGTAGCTTTTTCTAGATCAGCGAAAACATCTCTTACTGACATTTGGGGATTAAGGTTGGAGAATACGGGGGATGTGGCTGGTACTCAAGCCGGTTTAGCTTTTATAGTTAATAACGCAAGCAGCGCTAGGGCTTGGGCTGGGGTTTACGCTGAGCAAACCAACACAGATGACACCAGTTTAAAATTCTGGAACGAGAAAGCTAACTCCAGAACCGTCAAGATGACCGTAAATTCTGACGGTAATGTTGGTATAGGCGACAATCTTGTCGCCCCAGAGCATAAACTTCACGTTTCTGGCGATGCAATCATAAGCGGTGTCCTTTACGACTCGACAAATTCAAGCGGAGCTTCAGGCTACGTCTTAACAAGCGAAGTTGGCGGCCCGCAATGGCAGATGATTGAAGACGTTCTTTCGGGGGTTGGTGGTAACGGCACCGCGAACTATATTCCAAAGTGGGAAGACTCGGATACTATTGGTGATTCAGTTATATATGATGATGGAACTTTTATAGGAATTGGTACAGATAACCCCACTCGGGAACTGGAGGTGTCAGGAAGCGGTAATGTTTATACACGTATTTCGGCGGGAGCTACAGACGACTCAACTCTTGAGCTTTATGCAGGCACTAACCATTGGAGAATGACCAATGAAGGGACAAGCGCTAATGCCCTGAAATTCAGATATGGAGGTTCAACGAAGGTCACGATTTTAAATGACGGCAATGTCGGCATCGGGACTGCTGGGCCGTGGACTAGATTTACTGTTTCTGGAGGGACAACTGCTGAGGCGGATGACTTTATTCCTATGTCCGTTAGTCCGAGTGTGGCTGGTGGCAATAGTGCGGGAATTTTATTTGGGGTTTATCCGGCTGTCGGCTATGCCAAACAAGGTATTTTTTGGGAAAGATATGCTAGTACGGCAGGTTACGGGGGGAGAGGGAAGCTGCATTTTGTGAATAGAGACGCCGTGGATACGAGCGTTCCTACGATAGCAGATGCGAAAATGACAATCCTAGAAGACGGCAATGTCGGCATCGGAACCACTAATCCAACGGAACTATTTCATGTAAACGGAGCTTCGCTTTTAGGTGGGACTACCACGGTCGGAGGGAATTTAGTCGGTGCGATAAGTGGCCTGTTTGATCTTGGGACTTCTTCCTTCAAGTGGCGGAACTTAGAGATGACTGGAGCGGCCACAATAGGCGGTGCGCTTACGGGGACTAGCGCTACGTTTGATGGAGACGGAACCTTTAAGCGTTTTGCAAGCTATAGGAACTTAACGCTTCAGCGAGCGCAAGGAACTTCTGCCTCTCCAACAACCATAGGGAACGGCCAAACTCTCGGCAAATTAAGTTTTAAAGGTTACACTGGCTCTGTCTACCGAGAGGGCGCGAGTATTGCTGGGAAAGTTACGGCGGGTGTGTCTGGTGACGAAATACCGTCATCGTTGCTTTTTTACACGGCAGCGGATGGCGCAACATCACCAACCGTAAGATTGACAATAGATCATACAGGAGCAGCCACATTCGGCGGTGAGTTAACTGTTGAAGGCGACTACACCAATGTAGAGAATTTATACGTTAACCAAGATTCAGATTTTGACGGTCACGTTCGGCCTTATGCAGACAGCGCGTACACGCTCGGAACCAATACGTTACGGTGGTCAACGATCTATGGTGACGCAGGAAACTTTAGCGGTGATGTCGGCATCGGGACTACTTCGCCAGACAGTTTACTTCACGTTGAGGGAGCATCTGGTTCTTCTGGCGGATTTATCTCTTTGACTTCTACTGCTGATTTGACGGTAGCGGATGGTTATATGGGTAGACTCAGCTTCGGCCAGTTGACTGACAAAAGGCTTGCGGACATTTGCGGGCTTGCAGAAGGGACATCTTCTGATGCGGGTACTTTAGTTTTTAGAACAGAAGCAAGTGGGGCTGGACTAAGCGAGAAGGTTCGTATTAAGGGTGACGGCAAAGTCGGTATAGGGACTACTGCGCCAAGTCAACTCCTTCATGTATGGAAAGCTGGAGTACTAGAACCTCTTTTTCAAAGCACTACTGGCCGAGTCGGACTTCAGTTAAGTGCTGGAGCTGTTGGAGATGTCTCGTGGATTTTATATAGTGGTTATCCTGCTGCTGGTGATTTCAATATCAGGGAGAGCGGAGTGGCCAATCATCTTGTTATTAAGAAAACTACAGGCAAAGTAGGCATCGGGACTGATTCGCCGGGAGAACTTTTAACACTAGACGCGTCTTCCAATGCAAGACTCTTAATGCGTGAAGGCGGGAGTAACAAGGGTCAGATAGCTGCTGGAGGTGGCGGTCTTTACATTCAGAATTTAGCTGGAGATGTTATTTTTAGGAATATTTCTGATGCAGATACGGTTCGTATCAAGAATGACGGCAAAGTCGGCATCGGGGTTACTGATCCAGACTCAAAATTAGAAATAAAAGGAACTGGCGCTTCAACTGGACTTTCGTTTAAAACAACTGATAGTTCCGGTAATAACTGCTTTTATGTAATGGATGGCGGTAGGACGGGATTGCATTATTATCCATTTCTGATAAATCAAGATACCACTGACTCTGCTTTTCCAAGTGCTTGCTTAATGTACGCCCATAGCGCCGCCCCGTTTACCATTAAAACTGACGGCAAAGTCGGCATCGGGACTACTGCGCCATCAAGGTTACTTCATATTAACGGCGCAAGCGACGTGGCTAGATTTCAAGGTACAGGCACTAACTATATAGACATTGACGGGAACGGAACTCAGTTCTCTTGCACCACTAATTTAAGCTTTAGGGCAGCAGTTAGCGGGGGCGCGATGATGACCATTAAGACTGACGGCAATGTTGGTATCGGGTATAATTCTCCAACTGCGCCAGTACATATATCCAGACCCACTCAAACAGCAGGGACTCAAGTCGATATATTAAATCTTTATACAAATGCTTTAAATGCTCTTGATGGAGAGGCTTGGATAAATATAGGCAGTTCTTCTAGTACCAACCTTCCCGGTCGCCCCTATGTGAGAATTGGCGCAAATAAAAGAGATAGTGGGGCAGATCAAGCTACGGCAATGACTTTTTGGACAAGGGAAAATGCTGTTGACGAAATCACCGAACGTATGCGGATTGATCCTGCCGGTAATGTCGGAATAGGGACAACTAATCCGGGTGTTCTTTTGGATGTATACCAAGATACTGTCGCCGACAGTGCTCAAACGCTACTTAAAGTAAGGGGAACTAACGATGCTAACCTCCTAGTTGAAGGAGCTAACGACAATACTAGTGGTGGTTACGGCAGCAACAGATCGGGAGGATCACTCCTCTTAAAGAATACTAATGATACAGTTGGTAACTACCAAGGAGTTTTCTTTTTTAATGCCGATGGTTACATCAATGGTGGTGTACATGGATTTAACGTAGCTCATGGGACATCAGGAGTAACGAGAGGAAAGGTAGAAATCTGGACTCGTAATACTGCTAGTAATTACCATAAAGCTCTTGAAGTTTCAGATAGCAGCGCCGTAACTTTTTGCACCTCAACCGGTGCCACAGCTTTTACTTTCCCGACCGCAGACGGAACAGCAAACCAAATGCTCAAGACGAATGGGAGCGGTACCTTAACTTGGACTTCGGCCGGGACTGGAACTGTTACGGGAACCGGTACGGCAAACTACGTTTCCAAATGGACAGGGGCGAGTTCTCAAGGGAATTCTCAAATATTTGATAATGGAACCAATGTCGGCATCGGGACTGATGCGCCTACATCCAAGCTCTGCGTTGGGGGAGTTTCTACCCAAACTACAAATCTTCCAACAATTATAGCTCGCGACACGACTAATGGTGCTAGTCTTCAACTTCGGGGAGGGTCACCTCGCATCTTCATGGACTGTATGGCGGGAGGAGTCGGGAAAGTCCTGATGGATGGCCAAGGTGTTGAGTTCAAGGACGGCACATTAGATAGTGAAGGCAATGTTGATGTTAAGATTGCTGCTGACGGCAATGTCGGAATCGGGACAACTAATCCAACGGAACTATTTCATGTAAACGGAGCTTCGCTTTTAGGTGGAACCACCACGGTCGGGGGGAACCTAGTAGGCGCGATAAGTGGCCTGTTTGACCTTGGAACTTCTTCCTTCAAGTGGCGGAACTTAGAAATGACTGGAGCGGCCACAATAGGCGGTGCGCTGACGACAAGCGGAAGGATCACCGTA
>Ga0208013_1000588_pt1 | contig 19479 bp, 33 predicted proteins | sample 16_taG_FD_184091 | JGI IMG/M metagenome (GOLD analysis project Ga0208013, IMG submission 184091) | Marine viral communities from the Subarctic Pacific Ocean - 16_ETSP_OMZ_AT15313 metaG (SPAdes) (version 2) | ecosystem: Environmental > Aquatic > Marine > Oceanic | place: Pacific Ocean | collected...
TCTGACTTAACAACACAGAAAGCCTCGTCGTAGCTTTCCAAGTCTTCCTTAGCGACGATAGCGTCAAACACCATAGGCACAGTGAGTTCGTCTGTTTTGTTCTTCTGGTCGAAACCTCCTTCAATCACTTTCATTCTACAGCCTCCTGTTCCTCTACCATCTTGTTCAAGTACCACTGTGCTTTCTTCAGGTCCTGTAGGCCATTCTTGTAGCGCCAACGGTGCAGATACTTCAGGACATTGCCTTGACAGTAGTCAACAATACCTTCACCCAGTTGCTGCTTAATGTAGTCAATGGCCTCCATGCCTCCCTGATTGTAGTGAGGTGGACTATGAACCAGAGCGTCCCACTCGTCCGGTGTGCATTTGAACCACTCTTTTTCCGTTGCTAAATCAATACTCATCTTCGTTCTCCTCTTCATCCTCTAGCTCTTCCGCGAATACCTCTAGTTTGTTTATCAGCTTGTCTTCAAACCTGTCCAGAAGCTCTTCGGAAGTTATCTCTAGTGCTTCCAGAAAGTCTTCAGGGTCGTAGTTGCGAAGTAGAAGTTCCTTAATTTCCTCCATTGTTAGAGACATCGTCCATCAACTCCTGTAGCGTATCTAATGTGTACCATTCAAGACCTTGTTTCTCACACCATTGAGACATAGTAATCTTACCTCCCTTCCTTACTTTTTTATTAGGATTCATAAGAACAAACACAAGGCTCTGGTAGTCCTCAAGACTGTCTCTGATGCTAGTGTACTTCTTAGTGTCTCCTTCCCTAAAGAAACCTTTGCACTCAACCAACGTGTTGCTGGGGACGTGTACAAAGTCCGGTGTGTAGTTCCTGTGTGTTGTGTAAGGTACTGTGTAGGGTTCGTACTCAAAACCCTTCAGTACTTCCGCTGTGTGTTCCTCAAAAACACTACGAAACTTCGATTTCTTGTACCTTCGGTTCATTGAATACCTCTGTTAAATAACGTGGACCTGCTGAATACGCGAACCCTCTTAAGGAAGGCCAACATTCCTTTTTGTATGAGCAGTAGGAGCATCCTATAGCGAGTTTCTGGTTGCCACTCTTGCCATCTGCGATAGTTTCGTAGCATACCTCTGGTGGCTCCTCCTGCTCTACCATCTTTTTTATCTGGTTGATTCTTTCTCCTATGTCATAAGAGATAAGGTCGTACACAGGTGCCTGCGTGTCCTCAGAGTCATACAGTAGATAAGTCAGATGACCATTCTGTTTGTCCATTGCCAGCCAGCCAAACTTAGTTTCACCTTCTGAGTGAGCGTAGCCTTTAATCTGTCCTATGTACCCAAAAGGGTCGTCGTAGGCAAGTGTCCCTTCCTTGAACTTCTTGAAGCCGTAGGTGGAAGTAGACTTCACGTCAGTCACAACCCCGTCTATCCTGCAGTCCATAGAACCTTTGATGCCGTTGACCTCACACTTCTTCTGCTCATCTGTCACTTGGTGACCAGCAGCTCTTGTGAGGAACAGTAGCAGTTCTTCAATCAGATGCCCATAGAGAAACTTGACGTAGGTATTGGGAGTCAAGTCTTCGCCTTTGTCAACGTCGTTGTACACATTCCATAGGAAACGTTCTTCACGTCCTATGTTGGACATACGTAGTTTACGTGAGTCGTCCCTGACCTCTGTAAACTCCTTACGCATGAGGTCCTTGACGTTCTCACCAAACTGCTCAATGCAGCTCTCGATGTCTACTCCTTCTGCTACGTCTTTAGACTCCACAAGTTTGTAGATGTCACTCACTAAGTTGTAAGTATTTTTCATTTGTACTCTTCCGCTGTACTAGAGACGACAACTCTGGCCTGCTCCGGTGTGCATTTGAACCACTCGCCCTTACGTTCATAGGACTTCTGTAGCTCTGTGTGTGCCTGTGATTCTGCCTTCCGACGATTGTTCACGTCATACTTATATTGTAACACATAGTCCCTAAAGGGGGAAGAAGTTTGGTAGCTATTCAAGCGGTCCTCAGCGTCTATAGCCATGCCTATCTTGACCCAGTCAGGGAAGTTAGGATTAGTTATAGCGTACACCTGACCCTCGACACTGCTGTCGTACTTCTCTAGGCTGCTGAAGGCTGCTTGTTCAAAGTTCTTGTAGCGTCCGGGTTTGTGCAAAGGGTGTGTCTTAGGTACGTGCTTATTATTAACATACATCCTAAGCTTGTTTTCTTTGCGTTTAGTTTCAGGGTCACGGTCTTTGTACTTCCCGTTTTCTTTAGTATAAATCATATTGCTTCTCCTTAGTGGGTCTCAGCCCATGTTGTGCCTACTTTGTATTCACCGTCCAAAGGGCATCTCAAGTTAAACTCAATACCTGCAGCCTTGAGACACTCTACTGCTAACCAACCAAACTTCTCTGCGTCTTTCTCTGCAACTTCTGTCTGAACTTCATCATGGATATTGCCTATAATCTTGTAGTCCAAGTCCCAGCGAGTTGCGTAGTCGTCCAGTATCACCAGAGCTTTCTTCATCACGATTGCTCCTGCTGCTTGTAACAACGTGTTCAACGCTGAGTGTTCCGACCTAACTAGGAGTCTCCTTCCGTCGAGTCCTGTGAGGTAACCTCTTGCTGCTGCATTTGAAACTCTGTCCTTAAGAGCTGCGAATGCTGGTAGATTACTGAGGAAAGATTCTCTAAGGTTTTTGCCTGCTCTTCTACCTCCTCCAGCCACTGTTCCAAGTTTAGCATCTCCTGCGCCGTATAGTAGGGCATAGATAAAAGTCTTTGCCTGATTTCTTGATTCAAGTCCTGCAAGTTTCTGATTAGCCGTGTGTACGTCTCCGTTGATAATCTCATTGGTATAGTCCTCGTCCTTCATGTAGTGAGCCAACATACGCAACTCAAGACCACTGGCATCAAAACCTACTAGCTTCTTACCTTCAGGCACAGTCCAACAGGAACGACACTCGTGTCCATACGGGCTGTGGCTTGCAGGTACTTGAGCCATGTTAGGTGACTGATGCGTCATGCGTCCTGTGACTGCACCGTTGCTGATAACACGTCCATGTACCCTACCGTCTTCCTTCACGTGCTGTAGCCATGAGTTGACCTGTGCGTATCTTTTTTGTAGCATCAAGTACTCACTGACGACCTTTGCTTCCGGTAGATTGATGGTGTCAAGAACTGCTTCATCGACTATTGGGTTACCCTTCTCCGTGACTTTGTCAAAGCGTACCCCAAGTCCCGCAAGTCTCTTCGCAATCTGCTGCCTAGAACCCACATTAAAGACTTCAACCTTGTCCTTAAGTTTCTTCCCTGTCTTCTCTGACCATCTTTCATGGACAATGGGTGGGAACTTCTTCTGCAACTCTTCTTCAATGTCATTCATTCTCTCCTTAAATGTGGAACACAGGTCTCTAGCCAAAGACTGGTCCAGAACCCAACCGTTTTTCTCTTGCTGCTGCACTGCTACTTGCACTTTATGCTCTAGCTCAATGCTGACAGGTGAGAAACAAGCCATCTCCTGTACCAACTTCTGGTGTACTGCTTCTGTTACGTTCACGTCCTGTATGCAGTAGTCAATCATCTCCTGTGACAACTGAGACCAGTCACTGTGGTCACCTTTTGGGAAGCCTAAGTCATTGCCCCAGTTTCTGAGGGAGTGTCCACCTGACTTACTTGGCTCACACAGACGTGATAAAACCAAAGTGTCTAGGACCCTCCCTGGAGCCACTGTGATGCCCCAGAGACGTTCTAGGACAGGGACATCGTAACCTATTAGGTTGTGACCAACGACGCTCTGAGAGCCTCTGAGGGCTTCTGAGAGGCTTTCTGGGTCCTTGTGTACCAGAGTTACGTCATTCTCCTTGGTAACAACGCACCAGATGGTGTCGGGAGTCAGGCCATTGGCTTCTAGGTCGAGATAAATCAAAAGTCATCTCCTACATGTGGGTTAGCGACTTCACTTAACCTACCTGTTGTGCGGTCATAAGCAAGGAAACAAGCAGGACCAGTTTCACCAGTGTAACGGTTCTTAAGCACCCTGACAGTCGTGGTGTTCCTGATTTCTTCGTTTTCATGCTGCTGGTCTCGTTCCATACCTATGACAATGTCCGACAACTGTGCTATTGCCTGTGACCCTCTGAGTTCACCCAAGGATATCTGGGCACCGTCTTCATGGGCTTTACCCTGTGACCGACGTAGGTGTGACACGAGGAACAAGCAGATGCCTGTCTCAGCCACGAGTGCCCTGAGCTTAGTCATGATTTCATCAATGGCTTTACGCTCGTCACCGTTTTCCTGACTTGACACAACGATACTGAGGTGGTCTAGGATTACGAACTTGCAGTCCAGAGCCTTCGCCATGTAACGTACACGCGCTAGTAGGTTGTCAGCGGAAGTAGAACCCCAATGGTCGAACAGGTAGTAACGTCCAGTGCCCAGTGTTGACTCCCAGAAGGGTCTCAGGTCTTCGACTGAGGTGTCTTCCTCTAGGTGCAGAGGTCTGTTCGCGGCCACTGACATGATGCCCAGTGTAGTACGCGAGAGGTCCTCTTCCAGAGCTAGGACACCAATGTTACCGTCGCAACGCTTGAGTAAGTCGTACTCAATCTCGCGTATGAACTGAGACTTACCCATCCCGGAACCACTAGTGATGGTCACGAGTTCGTAGGGTCTGTGTCCTCTGGTGATGGTGTTGAGTCCGTCCCAAGGATAGGGCACTGACTTAACGTTCCTCTTCTCAACCAAGTTTTCCCAAGTGTCAGTACCTGCGACGATACCGTCAGGTCTGTACGTCTTGGCGTTCCACCATGCTTGCGTAAAGTCCTTGACTCTGTTAGCCACAAGCATGTCACTAGCGTCCTTCACGGGTAGCTTAACGATTTTGAGCTTGTTTGGGCTGAAGAGGTCCTTGACTGCGTCTACTGCTGCTTCTCCTGCTTTGTCGTTGTCGAAGCACAGGACCACAGTACCGTAGGACTCAAGCCACTCTAGCTGCTGCTTGACTTCCTTTGCTGCACTGGAAGCACCGGAGCGTAGGGACACTACGTCCCACTGTTTACCTGACATCTCGTAGACGGCCATTGCGTCTAGCTCCCCTTCACAAAGGGTGATGTACTTATTTGTTTTGCACTGGTGTTGTCCAAAGAATCCAACTCCGGTTGTGTCACCGCTCGTGTGGAAGTTCTTTGTCTTCACCTCGCGTACTTTTGCAGACGCAACTTCATTTGTGCTGAGGTTGTAGTAAGGGTAGTGGTGTCTGATGATTTCACCCGTAGTCGAGTACTCCACAGTGACACCGTAGCGTTGACAAGTTCCCTGCGACAGTCTCCTCTGGGGTATCGCTGCCACTACACCACCCATGCTCAGACGGCTAGGCTTTGTTGTTGCTTCTATTGTTAGTTCCATGTCGTCGCCGCCGTGTTTATGATAGTTACAACTGGCGCTGAAGCAGTGTGCCCCAGCGTCGTCGTAGATGGCTAGGGAGTCCGAAGAACCACACTTCGGACAACCCTCATGTCTAATGAATTTAGCCATTGCCCTAGAAGTCCGAAGGGTCACCTTCAGTCATCTCTGCTTCCTCAAGCACCTTCACGGCTTCGAGGTAAGTAGCGACTCCATGTACAGGATGTTCCTGCCCTAGCTTGAACTTCAGGCGCACCTTAGAGTTGTAAGGGACTTCGCCGTTGTAGCGGTTGCCTTCGATGTCAAAGCGTTTGATGTCGTACTTAGACTTGAACTTCCTTTGCTTTGCGCCTAGGTAGTCCTTAATCTTCACACCCTGTGCTGCCAGTGTTGAAGCATCGTCTTCAGACAAAGTGATGGTCATTGAGAAGGCTCCAGTGTCCTGCCCGTTGTACACATCATGCTCAGTCAGTTTGCTAAAGTTTACAATGCCTTCGATAGTGGTGGCTGCTGCTGCCATAGGAATAATCTCCGTTGTTTGCGTTTGTTTTGACTAGTGTTTGTCACTCGCCATACTATTAGTATACCACAGTTTTCTTTGCCTTGTCACCTCCTTTTTAGTAAACAGGAGCAGTGGTCTGTATATACTGCCGCCCCTAGTAGTAACTTCTGTAGTAACTACAGTTGTAACTACAGTTGTAACTACAGAAGTACTACTACTGTTTACTTCTTTAGTTTACTTCTTAAGTAGTAACCTAAGTAATACCTTAGTAGAGGGTATCATAATCTGTGTCCGGTGTCAAGAGGGTTCCTTTGATTTCTTCAAAGAAATTATCATCTTCTAGCTCACAAGCATGAACACTGCTCAAGCAGGTGCCGCAGAGGTCGTAGAATTCACCTCTAGCGTCCTTCCGTGTTAGTTCGTATTCTTCCAAAAGTTTGTTACAGGCTTTACAACGCATCTTTGTTTCTCCTCATGTTTTTTCTGTTTTTCAACATAGCTTTCCTGTCTTTCTCGTTTGGTAGACCAGCGTATGGGTCTGCTGCTAGTGCAATAATCCAAGAAAGTAGTATCAGGAATATGAATAGTCCTAGTGGTATCGAAAGTATTACCATTATGTGGTCAAAAACTGACTCCATTGTTAAATCTCCGTGTATTCAGGTGTGCCTTCGTTTGAGTAGGTGTAGTAGAACCTATCCTTGTGTAACTTGTACAGCTCTGTTGGTGCCATTCGTTTGTATTTGTCCCTCAAGAGGTCCTTGAGTACAAGCTGTACATCAGAGAAGCGGAGGCTGTACATCTCGTCCAGTGCTAGACTGTCAACCATACGTTCTACTGCTTTACTGCTAATTACTCCTTCCTCTGGACTAGTGATGTCTATGTATTCTGTGTCAACCATTGTTTACTCCTGCTGTGTTAGACATGCCCAAGAATAACTTATTTCGTCAGTGTTTGCAACTAGTTGATCAATCTTTTGCGCCATCAATTGACATTCTAGTTGTGCGTCTCCTGAAATCCTTTGTTTTACCACTCGTGCAAATGCTGCCAGAGAACCAGTCCAGTACCACTCAGTCATCATCGATTGAGGTAGAACCATGCGTGCCTGCTCTGGCGCTACTCCAGACGCAACCATGTTCTGATAGAGCGTCTCTGCGTGTTGCATAAGGTCCCAGTACCCCACGTCCCAATGTTCACCCCGTGCACCTGTAAATGTTTCTAAAGATGAACCTTGTTTCTTGTCCTGTGCTTTCAGTCGCCATCCTTCAGGCTCGTGGAACTCAGGTCTAAGGTCCACATAGCGCCTAGAGACCTCATTCCACACTAGACCTACCTGATGCTTCACTAGTTGCCTAGCGACGAACACAGGAGCTTTGATTCTAAACTGCAGTTGCACATGAGCAAATGGAGTCCAGTGATTGTGCCTTGCTAAATACTTGATGAGCTTTTTGTCGCGTCCAGAGAACTCCTGTGACTCTGCAGCAAATGATACTCTGGCAGCATTGACAACCGTAAGGTCACTACCCATCACTTCTAACAATTCTACGTTCATATCTCAAACATCCTCCCGTTAATTTCAAAATTCACAACAAAGTAGACTGAAGCAATAGCCCAAAGTATGCACACGCCCCAAAACACATACTGTACGTCCTTGTCTGTCAACTCTCTCTCTACTAGGTCATAGTAGATTGCTTTTATTTCAAATTGTACTCGTTTGATTAGCTTTTTAATCTTGTTCATATGTTGACATGCTCCTCTTTTATCGTGAGTTTAACTACTACTTCGTTATCTGGGTGGTTGCTGTAGGCTTCTATCAGGTTAGCGCGTAGAGTCATTACCTCAGATAATTGTGTGCTGTCGTATTCATAGTCTTTGTACAGAGCGATGTACGCTATTGTCACTCTCTTGTCCTTTGTCGCCACGTTGTCAACCAACTTATAGTCCCAGTAGTAAGCCTCCAGAATAATATCCGCCACTTCTCTCTTCATTATAGCCATTGTGGTGCCTCTCGTTTTGTCCAGTTCATTTGTATCTCACTTCTTCTCACTTTGTAGTACGCACGATATGCTTCCACAGTGTCAAGCCCTCTGCATTCATCGTACATGCACTGAGGTGGTGCTTCAAAGGGCAGCTTTGGCAGGTCTTGTGGTACTACTTTAAGATACCGCAATTTCTCTCGCTGTGTCTTGTGAACCCTGCCGTAGCGATACGTATACTCTGCAAACAGTGCCTGCAGATGGTCTAAGCCCCACTGATACGCAACCTGAGACGATCTCAGCCACTTTGTGCTAGGGTGGTTAGCATGGGTCGTCTTGTAGACAAAAGGCGCTTGTGGAGTCTCTAAGAGCCTGTGAGCAGTACTGAGCATTTGACTCGTCTCAAGTATCATCTTGACTACATGTTTATCACATTGCGACTGTGCTGCTAACTGTGGGTCATCGTGTGTGTAAAATAGATTCATTTGTTTACTCCTGTTTATGATTCATAACTAAAATAGATTCTTTTGTATTCTTCGCCGCCTTCTCTCATGATACTCTCTAGATACTTCCTGTTCTCACTGCCTTTGTCATATGCTCGTGGGTCTTCCGACCTCTCGTAGTACCAGTCGTGTTTATCACATAGTGTCTTAAACTCAATCAGTGTCAATAGTTTGTCCATTTATTCTACTCCTCTACAATCTGGTTTAATATTGTCATAGTCTGGCATGAGTCCGGCGCAAACGTCTAGCCTGTACTGTGCTGCCTGTTTTATGTCATGGTTTAACTCGTCACTGCTTACCCATGCAAAAGCACAGGTTAGTGCAGCGGCGAGGATTATTTTTTGGTAGGTGTTCATACTATGCTGCCTCTATTGCGCTGTAAAAGAATATTGATTGTAGCACTGTATCATCTGATAAACAAGTGGCTTTAGGAAACACACCATCAGCGTCAAGTGCATCGCTCATTCCGTACAGGTCTACTGTATAAACACCATCTGATAGATTGTCTTCTATATGGTCTGCAATAGAGTACCGACCTGATACAAACTTAAGCCAGCCCAGTTCGTCATCTGTTAGGGCGTATTGTTCCCCGTCTTCTAACTGGTAGTGGTAGTTCTCTAGGTCGCTATCCTGTGCCCGTAGGCTTTCGCTTGTATGTGTCATGCTATGCTACCTCTTGAAGTTTGATTAGTTTCAACATTTTCTTGCCATGCGCTGGATATGCTACCACAGAAACTTCCTGATTCCAACAAGCGCGACAAGGGCCGCATTTGCCTTCTCTGGTACTAGATTCACAGACCGTTAGGTTACCATTGCTAGAGTCTAGAGAAGCTATGATTGTGCTTGTGTTGCGTCCTGCTACTGTCTCACCTGTCACACTGTCACTAGAGTAGCGCACTACTACGTTCTGCAGAGCTTCCATTTCAGCGAATACACCATGAAACTTAATAAACTTGTGCATGCGCGTAGGTAACCAGTGTTTTGTCCAAGGTGTGCGTTTCATTACCTGTAGAATCTTACGCGCTAGTTTGATGCTATAGACATCTCCAGAATCAAACCAACGAAAGTATCTGTCATTGTCTAGTTCTGCAACCATATCATCAACCCATGCTTCACGCTTCCAATCTCTCTGATTGTGTTCACGTGGTTGTTTTACGTTAGGAAACCTATAGTTTCCTGTGGTCGCGTAGCATCCTATACAGGCTGGCACTAGTGTGCCGTCTTTGCCCACACTTCCGGCACAAGTAGTCAGTGCTTGAAGTGACCATGAACGACAAGGCATTTTGCCTGCTTTTGATAGCTTGATTGTCATATTGTGTTGCTCCTATGTTATTAGCTAATGTGCTTACAATAACAGACTGTGCAGCTATTGCAAGCACTTTTTTAATTATCTGTACGTGATGTGATTCTTGATAGACCACTTCTCGATTACTGGTTGCCCGTATTCGTCCTCGTCCAGTACAATGTATGCAACGGTTTTCTTGACGTTAGCATAGCGCCAGCCTGAATCCTCGAAGAAAGACGATACCCATACACGGTGAGGATAGTCAACAATTGGTAACCAGCTATCGTTAGGTGTATTAGCCTCATAGTCGAATGATGTGTCGTGTGCTTTATTCTTGAACGTACCAATGACTCTTTTGATAGCGTTAGTGGGTGCGTATGACATCTTGTGTTGCCTCTATTGCGTTGGTTGATGTAGTAACAATAGCAGACTGTGTAGCCATTGCAAGCGCAACGTGTGACTATTTTTTATAGTGATGAACAGACATAATAACTTGTGATGGTCTTGTGTTTATACTTGTGTTGTGCTTGTCGCTCTAGAGGTCCAACATAAGCTTACACACTTGTCAACCCCAGTTTCTACCCATGCAAAACCCATGCCACCTTAGACATGGCACAGATGTTGCTACCCATGCAAAACCCGTGCCAACTCCAGGGTCAGCTAAAGTTGGCACACTTGTTGCTACGCAAGAATCATGCCAATTGTTGGACAAATGTTGGACGGGGGGAGGGGGTTGCCTTCTGTTGTTAATTGTAGTAGCCACTGGTGCACAAAATAGGTGAAAATTAGGAATATTACCCCGTGTATTAACGACAGTAACTACTTGTTTTACCTTGTATTACTACAACTGACCACCCACAGCCATAAATAGCTTGACTTCTGTGAATACTTGTGTTATACTATAGTTGTATTTAGGGACAATTTGTGTTATGACAACTGAATCAAAGGTTGGGCCTCCAGAAATTAAAAAGAGGGGCCGTGGCAGACCCCGGAAGTCAGAAGTAGCCGCTGTAAAACCCGGTAACAAGGGTAAGGTGGGTAGACCCAAAGGTGACGCTGCTATTATAAACGAGTACAAAGCTCGTATGTTGGCTTCTCCTAAGTCAAGAAAGGTCCTAGAGACTATTTTTGATGCAGCTTTAGACCACGACCATAAGAATCAGGCTTCTGCATGGAAGCTAATCATGGACCGTATGTTGCCAGTAGGTGCTTTTGAAAGAGAAGTTGCTGCGGCCGGTGGCAAAAGTGCTATACAGATTAACATCACTGGTGTTGGTACTGTAGATGTAAACGATGCAGCCCATAGTGGTGCTGAGGTCAGTGGTGACGAAGCTTCCATAATTGAAGGAGAAGTAGTTGATCAATCTTGAATTTTTTACCTTAGACGAGTTCAACTGTCAAGTCACTGGTGAGAACAAGATGGAACCAGAGTTCCTACAGAAGCTTGACCGTTTGCGTGCCGGGTGTGGGTTTCCGTTTGTCATAACGAGTGGTTATAGACACCCCATAGAACATCCTATTGAAGCATCCAAGGAAGTTCCGGGAACCCATGCCCAAGGCATTGCTGCAGACATCCAGATAATCAGTGCTTACCAGAGGCACGTCATTGTGTCTGAGGCTCTAAAGCTAGGCTTCACGGGTATAGGCATTGACAAAACATTCGTACATGTGGACACAAGAGGTACAACTCCTGTGATGTGGTTGTACTAAGACGTGGACCTAGACATCCAGTTACTGCCGTGGCAGCAAGAGGTCTGGGCTGACGACACTAGATTCAAGATAGTCGCAGCAGGTAGACGTACAGGTAAATCCAGACTTGCTGCTTGGCTGCTCATTGTAAACGCTCTGCAGACTGAACGTGGACAAGTGTTCTACGTAGCCCCTACACAGGGTCAGGCCAGAGACATCATGTGGCAGACGTTGTTGGAACTAGGCAACCCTGTGATTACAGGTAGCCACATTAATAATCTACAGATTAAGTTAGTCAACGGTGCAACCATCAGTCTCAAAGGTGCCGACAGGCCAGAGACTATGCGTGGTGTGTCACTGAAGTTCTTGGTGTTGGACGAGTACGCAGACATGAAGCCTGACGTATTTGAGCAGATACTTAGACCTGCTTTGGCTGACCAAAAGGGTTGTGCAATGTTCATAGGTACGCCTATGGGTCGCAACCACTTCTATGAACTCTACAAATATGCAGACTTAGGTGACGATGAAACTTATAAAGCTTGGCACTTTACTTCCTATGATAACCCAATACTGGACCCAAATGAAATTGACACTGCAAAGAAGTCTATGTCGAGCTATGCGTTTCGTCAAGAGTTTATGGCTTCGTTTGAAGCTCGTGGGTCAGAAATGTTTAAAGAGGACTGGGTAAAGTTTGACGAAGAAGCTTGTGACGAAGGTGACTACTACATAGCTATTGACTTAGCAGGTTTTGAAGAAGTCAACAAGAAGCGTACTAAAAATGCTAAACTTGACGAGACAGCAATAGCAGTAGTCAAAGTAAACCCCAATGGCTGGTACGTGGAAAACATCATACACGGACGTTGGACCTTAGACGAAACTGCAGCTAAAATCTTTCAGGCTGTCAGAGACTACAAACCAGTTAGCGTAGGTATTGAGAAGGGTATAGCGAAGCAGGCAGTGATGTCTCCCCTACTGGACCTACAGAGACGCTACGGGACGTTCTTCAGAGTTGAGGAGTTGACCCACGGTAACAAGAAGAAGACTGACAGGGTGATGTGGGCGTTACAGGGCAGGTTTGAGAACGGCTTTGTGACACTCAGTAGAGGAGAGTGGAACACTAGGTTCTTGGACCAACTGTTTCAATTCCCAGACCCACTAACTCACGACGACTTGGTTGACGCTTTAGCTTACGTAGACCAACTAGCAAACGTAGCCTATGACTATGACTACGAAATTGACGACCATGAAATTTTAGACGTAGTAGCAGGATACTAATATGAGTGAACTTTTTGAACAAGACCAGAGAAACCTTTTAAAGATAAGTTTTATGGTGCTTTACAGCAATATCAAGCTACGGAAGAAGAGTCTGCTGCTGAATTTGAAGGCAATGACTTTAGATGGGCAGAAACAAAGATGGGTGGTGACTCCCCTACAGGGACACCTAAAATTTACATAAACCATCAAAAATTTAAAGACAATCCTGATACTAGAGAAAACTATGTTCAAGAAATGCTGATAGGTGAAGGGTTACATCTGATAAAAGAGATAGACCCAGAAAGAGCAGAAAGACTTTATACGACCGCAGTTAACGACCCTGATGTTTTAGGTTGGTTGAAAGAATCATACCGTTATGAACAAAACAGAGGGGAAGAACGTCCTTTTGAACAGTGGGTAAAGCACTCTAGATTAGACCAAATTATTGGCGGTTATTTATTAGGCGGTAAAAACTCATCAGTACCTACTATGCAATCGTGGCCTACAGAGCGATTACCTTACGGTACTAAATTTAAAGCAGAAGTAGAAAGTCTAAAAAAAGATTTAGGTTTGAAGTAGGATACTAATATGAGTGAACTTTTTGAACAAGACCCGCTGATGATAGAGGAATCTATTGAAGACTGGGTGATAACCAAGTGTGACGACTGGCGTGACCACTACGAAGCAAACTATGAATCACGCTTTGAGGAGTACTACAGACTCTGGCGTGGTATCTGGGACCCTGCAGACTCTGCTAGAGCCTCAGAACGTTCTAGGATTATCTCCCCTGCGTTGCAGCAGGCAGTAGAGTCCAATGTCGCTGAGATGGAAGAAGCTACCTTTGGACGTGGCAAGTGGTTCGACATCAGTGACAACATGGGTGATACCCAGAAGCAGGACGTGTTGTTCCTAAGAAACAAACTTACGGAAGACTTTGAGGACTGTAAGGTTCGTAAAGCAGTAGCAGAGTGTCTCATCAACTCAGCCGTGTTTGGCGTGGGTATTGGTGAAGTTGTTATTGAAGAAATGAAAGAGATGGTCCCGGCTACACAGCCCATCATGGGTGGTGACCTGCAGGCAGTAGGAGTCAATATCACAGAGCGTGTCAAGGTTAAACTCAAGCCTGTGATGCCTCAGAACTTCCTAATTGACCCTGTGGCTACAAGTATTGAAGAAGCTATGGGTGTAGCTATAGACGAGTTCGTAAGCCTACACCAAGTAGAACTGTTGCAGGAACAGGGCGTGTACAGAGACGTATACGTAGGTACTGCTCCTCCTGACTCTGAGCTAGAGCCTGACCAAGACATCACGGTCTACAGTGACGACAAAGTGCGTCTTACGAAGTACTACGGTCTAGTCCCTAGAGAACTACTAGAGAATGCTACAACGGACGAGTTCGAAGAAGAAGTAGAGCTTATAGAGTCTAAATCTAAGTCTAAGTACGTAGAAGCGGTAGTAGTGATTGCCAATGGTGGAGTCCTGTTGAAAGCAGAGGCTAACCCTTACATGATGCAGGACAGACCTGTAGTAGCTTTTCCTTGGGACGTAGTACCCGGAAGGTTCTGGGGTCGTGGCGTATGTGAAAAAGGTTACAACTCCCAGAAAGCACTTGACACTGAGTTACGTGCTAGGATTGACGCTCTAAGCCTCACGATACACCCTATGCTTGCTGTAGACGCTACTAGGTTACCACGTGGTGCTAAACCGGAAGTACGTCCGGGTAAGATGATTCTAACTAATGGAGACCCACGTGAAGTTCTACAACCGTTTAACTTTGGCCAAGTTGGGCAAATTACCTTTGCTCAGGCGAGTGCTTTACAGCAGATGGTACAACAAGCTACTGGTGCTGTGGATTCAGCAGGTATTGCGGGTTCAGTCAATGGAGAAGCGACGGCTGCTGGTATTAGTATGTCTCTTGGCGCTATCATTAAGCGTCATAAGCGTACACTTATTAACTTCCAGCAGTCCTTCCTGATACCTTTTGTCAAGAAAGCAGCCTACCGTTACATGCAGTTTGACCCTGAGAGTTACCCAGTGGCTGACTACAAGTTTAACGCTACGAGCAGCTTAGGCATCATCGCTAGGGAATACGAAGTCACACAGCTAGTACAACTACTACAGACTATGGAGAAGGACTCTCCGTTGTACAATACGCTAATACAGTCCATCATAGACAACATGAACTTGTCTAATCGTGAAGAACTTATTGCAGCAATGCAGCAAGCTTCGCAGCCTAACCCAGAAGCACAGCAGATGGCTCAGGTAGCACAACAGGCACAGCTTGAGTTCCAGCAGTCCCAGACAGCAGCACTAGGCGCACAGGCTCAAGAGTCTTCCGCTAGGGCTACTAAGCTGGCTGCTGAAGCACAGGCTGTACCTATGGAACTGGAGATTGACCGTATTAATGCAATCACTAGAAACCTCCGTGAAGGAGACCAAGAAGACAAAGAGTTTGAACGACGTATGCGCGTAGCAGACACTCTTCTCAAAGAACGACAAGTAAAAGGGAAAGAAAATGTTGACAGACAAAGAACTCCAAGGCCTGATGGCCCAAGTAGACAGGTTTCTCCAGCCCCGTTGGGAGGAGTTAGCAGGTTTGAAACGCCAACTAGAGGAGCTTAGTAATGCCAAAGAAGAAGGACCCAAGACTGGAAAGGGCCGGAGTAAGCGGGTTTAACAAGCCAAAGAGGACTCCTAGCCACCCTACTAAGTCACACGTAGTAGTGGCCAAAGAGGGAGACAAGATTAAAACCATACGTTTTGGACAACAGGGAGTCAGCGGTGCGGGTAAAGCCCCTAAGTCTGAGAAAGATAAAGCCAGACGCAAGTCATTTAAAGCACGTCATGGTGCAAATATTGCAAAAGGTAAGATGTCAGCAGCGTACTGGGCAAACAAGGAGAAGTGGTAGTGGCAGGTCTATATGACAATATCCATGCAAAGCGTAAGCGTATTGCAGCAGGTAGTAAAGAGAAGATGCGTAAAAAAGGTGCCAAAGGCGCACCTACCGCAAAAGCTTTTAAACAAGCAGCTAAATCAACCAAGAAGAGGAAAAAGTAATGCCTAAAGTAGGAGGAGTGAAGTACCCATACACCAAAGAAGGTAAAACAGCAGCTAAGAAAGCAGCTAAAAAGAAGAAGAAGCCTATGAAAAAGGGCCGCTAAATAACACTTGACTTTTAACTAAAAACATGCTATACTATAACTGTAGTATAAACAAAGGGAAACTATGAAGCCTGAGCTTGAAACTTACTTCGACAACTACAACGAACTCTTCAATTCTGAAGGTTTTAAACAACTCGTTCAAGAGCTTTCCTCCAATGCAGTATCTTTAGCTGACATACAGACAGTTAAGGACACTGAAGACTTCTACTTTAGAAAGGGCCAAGTTGCCGCTTTAGCTTCTGTGATTAATCTGGAGAATACTATATCAGTAGCCAGAGAACAAGCAGAAGAGGAAGAAGAAGTAGATGATTAAAGTATACGACTTTCGTTGTGACAACGGACACGTATATGAGAAATTTGTAGACTCTAGTACCTCAGTCAGTAGGTGCGAGTGTGGTGCTAGTGCTACAAAAATGCTGTCTGCCCCGGCTTTTATACTTGATGGACACACTGGGGACTTCCCCGGTAGACACATGAAGTGGGTAAAAGAACACGAACAAGCAGGTAGAAAACCCTAGTCTCCATAATGACAAAGTTCACGGAGTTTGATTATGTCTAAAGCGACAATGGTTGACATGCAACCTGAAGAGGAAATTGCAGAAGAAACCATAGAAAACGAAGTACAAGAGATTCAACACCAAGAAGAAGAACAGGTAGTTGAGCAACCTCAATCAGAACCTACAGTACCGGAGAAGTACCAAGGTAAGTCTCTGGGAGAAGTGGTACAGATGCACCAAGAGGCTGAGAAGCTTTTAGGTCGTCAGTCCTCTGAAGTAGGAGAACTTCGTAAGGTAGTGGACGATTACATTTCAACGCAATCACCACAACCAGCACCTCAACAGTACGTTGAGCCTGAAGACGATATAGACTACTTTACAGACCCTCAAGCAGCCGTTAATCGTGCTATTGATAATCATCCTAAAATCAGAGAAGCTCAAGAGTACTCTGCTCAGTACAAAAAACAATCATCTCTGGCAACGCTTACTAATAAGCATCCAGACATGCAGGGCATCCTTAAGGACCCTAAGTTTGCTGAGTGGATACAAGCTTCAAAGGTTAGGACAAAGTTGTTTGTAGAAGCTGACCAACAATATGACGCGGAAGCTGCTGACGAACTGTTTTCACTCTGGAAGGAGCGTAAGACAGTAGCACAGCAGACAGTGCAAGTTGAGAAACAAGCACGTAAGCAGCAGATTAAGGCAGCTAATACAGGCAATGCACGAGGCAGTGCTGAAGGGAGTCGTAAGAAAGTGTATCGTAGGGCCGACATCATTAAACTAATGAAAACAGACCCTGAGCGTTACCAAGCTTTATCTGAGGAGATTTTAAGAGCTTATAGCGAGGGTCGAGTCAAATAATCTAAAGGAGATTAAGACTAATGGCTACTGCTACATATCCCGGTGCAGCGGGTAATACTGCAAAGACTGAAGCGGCTACGTTTATTCCAGAAATCTGGAGTGACGAGATTATTGCTGCTTACCAGAAGAACCTGAAGATGTGGAGCGACGAGATTATTGCTGCTTACCAGAAGAACCTGAAGATGGCTCCACTTGTCAAGAAGCTCGCTATGAGTGGCAAGAAAGGTGACAAGCTTCACATTCCTAAGCCAGTACGTGGAGACGCAAATGCTAAGGCTGCTGATACTGCAGTTACTATCATTGCTAACACTGAAGGCGAACTGACTGTTGACATCGATAGACACTTTGAGTACTCAAGACTCATTGAAGACATCGTAGAAGTACAGGCTCTAAACAGCTTGCGACAGTTCTACACTGAAGACGCTGGCTACGCTCTGGCTACTAAAATCGACTCTGACCTCCACTCTTGTGGTACTGGTTTTGGCGACGGTGGTTCCATTGTGTTCTCTGGCTCTGTAGCGCCTACAGACTACCAGCACACTGGTTGCTTCATGAACACCAATAACACTACAACTCAGTACACTGACGACACTATTGACGGTGTTGCCGGAGACGAGTTTACTGACCGTTTTTTCCGTGATATGATTCAAAAGCTGGACGACAATAACGTACCGATGGAAAGTCGTGTACTTGTTATCCCACCCGCTACTCGAAACGCCATCATGGGCATTGACCGTTACGTGTCTTCTGACTTCGTAGGCGGCCAAGCAGTTCAGTCTGGTCTTATTGGTAACTTGTACGGCGTAGACGTTTACGTTTCTGCTAACTGTGCAACTATCGAAACTGCAGCTCAGAACAGTGCAGCTTCTGTAGACACTCGTGCGGCAATGTTGTTCCACAAGGACGCTATCGTTCTTGCAGAGCAGCAGACAGTACGTTCACAAACCCAGTACAAGCAGGAATACTTGTCAACTCTGTACACGGCTGATTGCCTGTACGGTGTTCAGGTGTATCGTCCTGAAGCTGGTTTCGTTCTCGCAGTACCTTCTGCGTAGTAATGAACTCTATGGGGGTCTTTCGAGGCCCCTATTTTTCTTATATTGTTTTCTTTAGCTGGAGCAGTCTATGGGTATCTTTAGAGGTACTGGAGGTACTGGTGACGCAACTACAGACGCTGTAGCGTCCCAAGTTGGCACTGATGCCTCGACTGCTTCAACTAAAGCAAATGAAGCTGCTAGTTCAGCCACAGACGCTGCTGCTTCAGCTACTGCCGCAGCTACTTCAAAGACGGCTGCTGAGACAGCACAGGCAGCAGCAGTAGTAGCTAAAACCGCTGCTGAAACTGCGGAAACCAATGCTGAAACAGCAGAAACTAACGCAGAAACGGCAGAAACCAATGCAGCCTCTAGTGCCACCAGTGCTACCAGTAGTGCGTCTACGGCAACAACTAAAGCGTCTGAAGCAGCCTCTAGTGCCACCAGTGCTACCAGCAGCGCCTCTACAGCAACAACTAAAGCGTCTGAAGCAGCGTCCAGTGCAACAGCGGCAGCGTCAAGCGCAACAGCAGCAGCCTCTAGTGCAACATCAGCATCCTCAAGTCAGTCCACAGCAACAACCAAAGCTAGTGAGGCATCAACTTCTGCAACCAATGCTGCAACTTCTGCAACTAATGCTGGCAGCTCTGCTACAGCAGCAGCCTCAAGCGCCACATCCGCAGCAAGCAGTGCAGCGTCAGCAGCAGCAGCCCTAGACTCTTTTGACGACAGGTACTTAGGCAGTAAGACTTCTGACCCCACTGTGGACAACGACGGTAATGCTCTAGTTACTGGTGCTTTGTACTACAATTCAAACACAGACGTAATGAGGGTGTACGATGGCTCTGCTTGGGTTGACGCAAGTTCCGGGCTAACCTTTGCTGAACTACAGGGTAAGCCTACGACACTCAGTGGCTACGGTATTACTGACGCAGTAGCAGCATCCGCAATCTCAACCTTTGGCGGAACCTTAGTTGACGATGCAGACGCAGCAACAGCTAGGACTACATTGGGCTTAGGCACAGTAGCTACCACAGCAGCCAGTGCATACGCCACAGCAGCCCAAGGTACTACAGCAGATGCAGCTCTGGCAGCTTCCGCAGTGTCAACCTTTGGTGGGACCTTGATTGATGATGCAGATGCTGCAGCAGCAAGGACTACATTAGGTCTAGGGACAGCCGCTACGACTGCTTCTTCAGCCTACGCTACAGCAGCCCAAGGTACTAAGGCTGACTCAGCTTTACAGAGTAACTCAACACTAAACGCAGACAACATGACGACAGGTACGCTTTCAGGCGGCACTTACTAAAGGAATTAAACAATGGCTACAACAATTGTAACTAAATATGGGTCAGACGCACCA
>Ga0208013_1000590_pt1 | contig 19437 bp, 19 predicted proteins | sample 16_taG_FD_184091 | JGI IMG/M metagenome (GOLD analysis project Ga0208013, IMG submission 184091) | Marine viral communities from the Subarctic Pacific Ocean - 16_ETSP_OMZ_AT15313 metaG (SPAdes) (version 2) | ecosystem: Environmental > Aquatic > Marine > Oceanic | place: Pacific Ocean | collected...
CACTACCGTCATATACCTTCATAATATCTGAAGTAGTATTGAAGTACATATCTCCTGCTGTCAGAGCATCACCATCATTATCTAATGTTGGATCAGAAGCCTTACCCCCCAGGTAAACATCATCAAACGCATCCGCACTTGCCGCAGCCGCACTTGCACTTGAAGCAGCTGCTGTAGCAGAACTTGCAGCCGAGGTGGCACTTGAAGCAGCATTTGTTTCCGCTGTCTCTGCATTTGTCTCTGCGGTTTCAGCATTTGTCTCAGCCGTTTCTGCATTTGTCTCAGCCGTTTCTGCAGCAGTCTTGGCTGTTTCGGCTGCTGTCTGAGCTGTTTCGGCTGCTGTCTGAGCTGTCTCTGCTGCTGTTTGAGCCGTTTCTGCGTTAGTTTCTGCGGTTTCAGCATTAGTTTCTGCGGTCTCAGCATTAGTTTCAGCAGTTTCAGCTGCCGTTTTTGCAGTTTCAGCAGAGGTGGCAGAACTGGCTGCTGCCGTAGCCGAAGTCGCTGCTGCTGTAGCAGAGGTAGAAGCTGCCGTAGCTTTCGTTGTAGCAGTAGTAGCAGAAGTTGAAGCCGATGACGCACTGGAAGCCGCCGCTGTGGCAGAACTTGCAGATGATGTAGCAGAAGTTGCTGCAGCACTAGCTGACGTAGCAGCTGCTGCTGAATCAATTAATAAGGCCCAATTACCCGATCCTGCATTTGTACTTATAGGCTGCGATCCACTTGCTGTATGTGCAGTTGTACATATATATACATTTGAATTTGAAGTATCTTTAATTAGATCTCTAAGAACGTAAGCTGTTCCAGACGCCCAGTTACCTTGCCAAATTCCCAGCTCTTGAGTAATATCTGGATCTCCATTACTGTCAAATGATAAAACCTTGCCGGCCCTATCTGTATCACTCTCTGTAAATTCACTTAATGGAATACCAGTTGTGAATTGTCCAAATCTTAGTGTGCGAGAATTAAGATCATATTCAACTTGCTGGATCATCATCGTTAGCTTATCCAAATCATCGTTCAGATTTTCAGCCAATAATGCACCACCGGTAGCATAGTCAGTTGTTCTTGATACTGGAAGATCTCGATAGATCGTTACAATATCTCCGGATGTTGCTCCAGAGGTTAAGGTGACATTTCCGCCGGACGTTGTTCCGGCTCCAGACACACTGTAATCAGTTGTTAATGTTTTTAGAGTTGAACCTATATAAACTTTAAGATCTGAGTCCTCGAATATTGGGAAGGCGTAAGCAAAAATAGTTTGAGAGCTTGATGCTGTATATTGCGCTCTAGGTGTTAAATCATTTACTGTTAACGTAGCCATTTAGTTTCCTCCTGCTGCGGCTTCAAAATCGGGAGATCTTTGTGGAGTTGCTTGCCCTGGTTTCCACCAAAACTCTTGATCATGTTCCCTTTGTTTTTTTCTTATTTGGTTCTTAAATTTTCTGTATGCTTTTGGATCTGCTAACTTTTGCAACTGATCCATAATTGTTCTATCGAATATCATCCGCGTGTACCATATTGATCCGCCAGGCGTATTTCTTCTGAAGAAGTTTACCACGTCGGCGCTAATATTTGTGTCTTTTCCGGCTACAAATTGTTGCGCATTTCCAACTGTTAATTTCCAAATATCTTCTCCAGTTTGAGCCATTGGGCCAACTAAAGTTTGTATTGGGCCACCCCCAAATCTGTTCGCGTCCTGGCCAATAAAGTCACCATAGATACCAGCTCCACCACCTTGAAGATAAGCCTTCATCCAGAATTTTGAAGTAGTCATATCCATAGGATCCTTACCTCTAGCTATTTGCTTAGATTGATAGGCAATTGCTCCGAAAATAGTTGTCGAGATCGTTAGATATGCCAGGTATCTTATTCTATTACCTATACCAGCTTGAGTAGCTCCTCTATATAAATGTGTAGCGATCACTGTCATTGGGAATGATTTAAACATTGCAGCTGTCCTAGACACTTCTCCCATGATCGTGCCACGCTTTAAACCACCACCTGTTGCTATAGCTCTTATCCTGGCGTCCGGAGTTGGTACAGCAAAATCGGTTTCAGTTAAAACCATTTCTTTGTACTTGGTAGATAGATTAATCTTTTGTGTATTATCAAGATCAGTGCGCTTCATTACCTCTTCGGGAGAGAAAAATTTAACACCCTTATAATCCAGTAGTTCAGTTGATCTTAATAAATCCCATTCTTTAGAAGATATGCCGTATGTCTCAAATCCGCGCTGTAATTCTGGTGGTAGATCTGCAAAACGCTTACCAGTATGATCTGCAATAAAAGACGAAAATTCTATACCAAAACCTTTTCTTCCTGCATCTGTCCATGGAGAAAGTAAAGTAGCTTTCATTACAAAGTCTGAGAACTTAGCACTAAAGCCAGATCCGGTAACTTCAGTAAATCTATTTGCTGCTAAACCTCTAGTTTTCCAGGCCTCGGCCCCTAGATGTAATTTAACTGCTAACAGCCTACCTTCTTTATTAAGTGGGTTCATCATACTTATAGCTCGTCTAACTGAGGCACCTGCTGGCATACCTAAAAATTTAGAGGCTAATCTCTGATATGCTATGTCTGATATTGAGGATAAAAAGGCTCCGCCAAGTTTGGTAGCGACTACTATATTTCTAGCAGCAGTCATAAAGTCAGCGATCCTTACACTTTCTGTTTGTTGTGATTTACCCGACACTGTATTCCAGACAGAATCCATAACCCTGGTGTCAGCATCTACACCTTTAGATTTTTGTACTAAGCCTTTTAAATACTGATATGTCCATTCTGGATTAGGGCCTAAGATCTCTAACTTGGCAATATCATTAGCCATAGTCTCTAAATGATCTAATAGAGTTGTATAAATATCTTGATGGCCAAAACGATCGTGATACTTTAACCAAGCATCGCCATCTTTAAAATGTAGGACTCTATGGTCTTGACGTCTGTTTGCTAATTTCTTTCCACCCTGGCTACCTGGGATCATATTAGATAGACCGTCCGTAGAAATAACTTCGTGAGCTTTATCCATCATTACCGTGTACTCCATATCTGTCATTTGATGGCCAGCATTATTTGTCATTCTGGAACGATTGAGCAATGGATCAATAAATTCACGCCATTCTTCTTTTGATACTTTATTTACCAGGTTGGGATCGTGGAACTGAGGCACGCCATAATCTTTAAGTTTGGGTATTGCTCCACCAGCTCTATTAAATCTTACCCTGGCTGTTTCATTCGTATCTGTCCAGGACTTGGCATGAAGCTTAGCTGTAGCATCTCCAGTATTAGTACCAAAGAGTTCACGCACCATATTACGCATACCTTGTTTATCTTGAATTAATCCGGCGCCTTTAGTTCTATATTTTTCCATAGCATCTGCAAATTTAGCGTGCAGCTCTCCAATAATAGCGGAAGCTCTATTGTCAATATTAGAATAGGGAGCATGACGATTTGTGTCTTTTATTAACAATGATACAACTCCAGCTTGCATACCATCTGGATGCGCAGTAGCATTTCTAATTGCATTTTTTAATCGTATTATTTTTAATAATTCCTGGCGTTTTCTTAAAGCTATCTCTGCATTTTTTACATGCAAAGCAGCTTCTTCTGCCATCCTATTAGCAGCTTCTGGAGAAATAGATCCGTCAGCTGCAATTTCTTTAGCTTTAGAATTTACTCTATCAAAAAGATCATCTCGTAGTATTTCTGCTATTCCTTGTTTGGTTAAACAATCTGCAAAACTTGCCATTACGCTGCTCCTTTCATACACCTAAACATATCATCAACCGCCTTGTGTTCGGCGTCTAATTCTTCTAATGCTTCTTTTGCAGATCTAAACTCAACGACTTCTTTACCATCAGCGTCTATTCTGACTCCAGATGGAATATCAATATCGCCATCGGCCAACAGATCGTCGACCAGTTGTTGTTCTTTTATGCTTAGTTCGTTTAGATAAGGATCGTCCAGATCAAGTCCGGTGTCCTTGAGTTGATCGTTTAGGTTTTGCGGCTTTTGTTCGCTTCTATCGTTTCCTCGGCTAGATGTTCCATCGCTGCTTTCTGCCACTCTTCCGGCCCCACTAATATTGCCTTGTTTAGTTGGTCTGTCCAGCTTGGCTGGGAGTCCTTGAGACTCTCGGAGTTCTTGGTGGGTTGTTGTTTTTTCATTTAATTTACCTCTTATTTGTAATTGATTATACCCTTCATTAGAGAATATTTCTGTTTCGCCATTTTTTACTCTTGCTATTGGTATCGCTTCTAAGCCAGTGTTATCATACAACATAGCCTCATCCACTTCTTTAGCATACTTTTCAAACCCAGCATTAAATCCTTTATGCCTTGTTAGTGCCGGCCCAGACATAACTAAACGTCCAGATCCAAAGTAACGTGTTAATGCCCTAACTAAAGCTTCGGAAGGATCAATAGTAACACCAACTAATCTAACGTCATATCCAGCATCTTTGAACTTTTTGATTGTATTTAAACCTTTTTCTACATCACCAAGCGTCTTGTCAACAATTATATTTTTCTTGCCCTTTATGGCTTGCTTAATTAGTTCATTAGTAATATCTGAACTTTCACGATGAACAACACTTGCTGCGCGGTGATCTCCCAGATCAGATAACTTATTAAACTCATCTAAAATCTTTTTTGCTACATCTGGATCTGCGTGAACAAAACCCTTCTCTGGGATAACGTCCTCTGCTTGCGCTTTTTTAAGAACAGTTCCTTTTCCAGAGGCTGTACCGCCACCCATTATCCAGACTATTGGCTTCTCTCCAGCTTTTGCAGTTGTGCCATTAGCTAATTGTTCATCAATATATTTTTTATGAACAGCAGCTCTGTTCTTTTTATACTTTCCATTCTTGAATGTATATTTTTCTCTTGTATCTTTTATTAATGATTTTGGAATTTTGCCTCTCGGTTTCATCTCTGGATAACAAAAACCTGGGCAATTCACATCAATCTTAGAACGATCAATGTTCACAACCATAATTTCTTTACCTTTGTCATTTACATAAGATCCGATTGAATAACCAGGCATATCCGGCGGTATAACTTTAAGAGTTTGAATACCAGGCTTTTCCTTTATTAATGCTTCGACTTGTTGTTTGATAGACGCTCCATCTTGAGCTTCTTTCCAGACTGATCTAAGATCATCGTCACTCACTTTTACTGGTTCTAATTTCTTGGCAGGATGATACCCCCACTCATGCAGATCTCCAGCTGAATGAATTTCTTTAGCTTTAACTTTTTTTGAAATAATTTCAAAACCTTCGTCTATGTAAAGTTCACCATGTTTAGTAGCATAGTCTTTACTTGTAGATACCCAATCTCCTGCATTAATATCTTTTGTTCCTTTTGGCACTGCACGATAAATAGTTATTTCAGCATCTGGCTTACCCATAGCGGCCTTCATTACTTTAATAGTTTCTATATCTGCTTTTGCATACTCACCGCCCATTCCATAATATTTTTTAAAATTAGGACTTGTTGCTTTATCTGGAAATATGTCAGAGAAGTCGTCTAAAGATGTTTTGTATTCAGCATCTGGTTCTGGAGATGTATGGCTTCCCCTATAATTTAGAGCATCTAATTCATCTTGATCTAAAACACGGCCAGCTACTAGATCTTCTTCTACTTTTGATTGTGCAATAATATGTTTATCTTGAGCTGATAAAGTCTCACCTTTAGATGGTTGTTTTAATTTGTAAGGTTCAAATTTAGCATTAACTAAGTTCCTTTCCGCACGTTTGTTAATATTGTTAACCAGGTCTTGTATGTGTTTCTCTAACTTTGCGATTTCATTTTTGTCTGTCTGCTTGGTTAGCTTAATAAGAAAATAATCAACTTCCTTCTTTAACCATTCTAAACGTAATAACTCTATTTCATCAAACTCGTCATCAGTATTCATCCTCCTTCCGTCATCGTATGCTTTTTGTTGCAATTCATCTTTTTTGGCCTGCCACGCCTTTTTCGCTTCCTTTTCTATCTTTAGTGCTTCTTTTGTACTTAGCTTAGGCTTTACTGGTTCAACTATCTCTCTAACTGTTGGCGCATCTTTAACTAGATCTGCATAAGTATCTAAAACGTCGGCCTCTACTGTTTTGCCTTGTTTGCGTAACATTATCGTGGCTTTTGTTAATTGAGCTAAATCAATGGTAACACTAGCACCAGATCTAATTACTCCGGCGCCAATTGATGCTGTCATAATTCTTATCACTGCATCTTTTAACTCGAATGGAGAACCAATTTCTTGCTTCCACTCGTACACATAAGGAGTAATTGCGGTTTCTGCCATACCGGCTAAGCCAGCTTCTATCACAAAGCTACGTTTCATATTACCAAATATTCCGCGTCCTGTGCTCCATCCACCAGAAAATGGTATTGTAGCTACTATCGCAGGATCTAACATGTAGGCACCCATTCCAGTTATTGTTCCAAGCGCTCTGGATCCGCCCTGGGATCTTGCACTTAAAGTAGCTAAATGCTGGCGTTTTTCTGCCAGGTCTTTTTCCACCTCAGCCATCATCTCTTCATAAGACTTTAAGCCAGCATCTGGATATTTTTTCTGTAGTTCTAATATTAACTGTGAGGTTTCAGCGGATTTATAAAAATCTTTATTAGCATCATAAACACCTCTACCCTTAGCTCCTATTTTTTGGGTAGATAACAATCTGTTGTTATAATTCTCATTCGAGGTAAGTTTATATATAAGATCTAATTGATCATTAATTGGCTGATTTAATTTTAAAGGCTCTGATATAGATAAATCCTCATCAATCGTATATGATCCATGAGCTTTGAAATTCTCCATAACTGTACCAAGATTGTCGGTATAAGCATGGGCAGGACGACGCAAAGCATTGTCGTTATAATTTTCTTCACCTATTTTATCGAAGAATCTCATTTATCTTTACCAGAGAATGGTATTGTAGTTAGTATCGAAGGAAATGTATTTGCCCCATATTCTAGTGAGCTATCTGCTTGACGAACTTTTTCAGTCTCATCTATTGTGACAGCTTTATTGTCTGTTACTGGCCCAGATTGATTTGCATAAGCGTCGGAGGTAAGCATCCATGGCTGTACTACTTCTACTTTTACTTGTCCAGAAGATTTAACTACAGTGCTGCTAATGCTGTAATCTAAAATAAATGGCCCAGATCCATCTGGTTTATTCATAGAGTTGTTTGGGAGGGTATTTACTTTGTATTTACCATCACCAGCTGAAACTAGACGCATAGCACCATCATTTATTATTTTTGCTACTTCTTTTGAATCCATATCTTTAACTCCGCCCATAGCATCAATATCAGCAGCTGTTATTCCATCAAGCCATTCTTCAAACTGATCAGCGTTCATATTACGTCGCGGTAATTCAATTCTGTATTCGTCATTTATATAGTTATAGAAAGCTTTGTCTTTATGAGATCCTTTAAACTTTATATCGGCAAAACCATTAGTAATATCATCTAAAACAATTTTCATCAACTCTGAATCAACCACATTATCCAGAGAATTAGAAAACCCAAAACTACCTCTTTCTGCTAGTTTTTGTGCATAAAGTGCTTTGGCTGAATCAAGAACAAGTTTGTGTTGCTTATTATTAAAGCCAGCTACATAGGTATTACCTATTATGTTATTAGCCACCTCTTCAAATCCTTTTGGAATAATGTTCTTATGGTTTTTCATCTGATCTATGCCGAGCAGTATTTGTTGAGCGACATTTGGGCCATAATTTCCTTTTTCTAGCATTAGTCCGCCAACAACGGCATAAGGAGAAGAATCTTCACCAAAGATTAATTCTATCGTTTCTGGGGATTGATCGTCAAAACCATAAGTAATGGCAGCTAATAAGCTTTGTTGTTGTTGTATATCGCCAGTCTTTATTAAATAAAGAAGTTTATTAGCTTGAGACTTCAGCATTGGAGGAACTTTAATACCGTAATGTGCGCTTGCCTGGGTAGCTAGAAGTTTTATATCTTTTATGTGTTCTGCAAATTTTTCTGGATCTGTAGCTAATAACCCAAGATCGACAACAGGTGGCTCATTTCCTGCAAATCCTTGTTCGTAATACAAACTAAGACCATCTCCCTCTTTGACTCTTTTTATTGTTGCTAAATGTGCTTTTTCTAACCTAGCTATATTTGCTGCTTGATCGCCGGTGAGGTTTTCTTGCGTTTTTCGTGCAGCTATCTCTATTTGTTGTCCAGCTATCGTTTTTTTAATAAAGGGTTGGTAAATATTTACATATTCTTTTACCGCTCTCAGCTCATCTGCCCATTCAGTACCTTCGGCATTTTGAATAGCTAGATCTAATACTTCAATGTTTGGCAAAGATCCATTGTCTAGTGATTGATTAAAATCATCTAATTGATCTTTCGCAGCTGTTGTTTTTGCTGTTTGTTGCGCCTTAGCAATAGATACTTCTCTATTCTTTTCAGCTCGAAGTTTTGACACTTCTCCTCTTATATGAGACTTTATAGCTTCAACAGTATCTGGCTTTAGATCTAATGGTTCGGAATCGTGAAAATCCCACATAGGGTTGTTTGGATCGTCCTCGTATTCTTGCCGTTCACGTTCTGCTGAATTACTAAATGTCTCCAGTTGACGCTCTAATGTCTCAAGATCTTCTTCTTTAATTGCTTTATCAAATGTACCTATTACTATCCATTTATCAATCTCTTCATTAAATGCTTCAGCTGCTGCAGCCACCTTGAGTGGATCTAATATATTCTGTTCTATGCCAAGTTTTGTAGCTTCTGCAATCGCGGCAATCTTTTTGTTATACATATCTGCATCGCCAAGTCTAGCGGCTTGAAGAGCATCTTCTCTCATACCTTCTATGCTAGTGTAAATAGTAGCAGCATGTTCATTCATTTCTTTAGTGTAAACATTGTCCTGGATCTGCGCCCTAGATCTGGAGGCATAATCATTTATCTCTGTTTCAACATGCGGACGAAGAGAGGGATCAACTTCTGCAAGCATACCTTTTTTAAGTTTTTCTACTTGATCGTCAAACCCAAGTACATTGAACTGATTATTTCTAAAAAAGTCGGCTACATCCGTTCTGACATCTATCTGGATCTGAGCTGCATTAGATAAAAGAGCTGCTTGATTAAATGCTCTACCTCTTATAGTTGAATCGTCTTGCATCTGGACACCAGATATTTTTCCAGCTCCGGCTATTTTTCCTTGCCTTCCACCTTCAAAAGAAGCTTGTTCATCTGCTACTTGACTTTGTTGGTTTGCAAAATTTGAGAGACGATCACTTAAAGATTGTGAACTCCTGGCAGCAGCTAAATTGACTGAGCCTGGGTTTACTGCTTCTGATCGTTGATACCTTTTAAAGCCTTCTGCCATCTTTATTATCCTCGTCTTGCTCGTCTAGTTCCATATTCAAGTAGGCTGGTTCCAGCGCTATACAATGAAGATTGTTGTGCGTAGGATCCAGACATTAATAACGACTGCTGTGTCATTGACAAATTAGCTGCAGCCATATCTTGGTCATATTCAAATTCTTCCCAATCAGACTCTCTCAAGTTTGCTGGAGATCCTTCAAATGCTCTAACGCCAGAAGCTCCCCAATGAGCATTTTGTGAAGCCAAACTTGCAACTAATCTTTTTCTTCTTTGGATCTCGCGATCCCTAGCTGCAAACTCTTCTCTTTCTGCTTGTAGTCGATAAGCTGATTTTTGTTGCTGGCCTGCCCTTAAAGTGGAAAATATACTTCCAGCTGTAGCTAGTGTTGACCAGGTAGCTGCAGACATTCCTAAAAAACTTCCAGCTGAGGCCGCTGTTCCAACTGCCGATACTCCTGCTCCAGTTCCTAATGCTGCTGCAAATGTACCCATTATGCCTCCACTTCTATTGCCAAACCCAGGATAGTCATAGGATTTGGATCATTCTGTTTAATTTCTACTTCTGCTAGATCAGTCCAACCTAACAAATACATTTCTTTTATTCCAGTAAAGGGAGCGACGCTTGAACCGAGGCTCATTCCAAAAGATCTATCCACCATATATTCATCATTAACAATTACACCTAAAGAGTTATATAAATTACCAGTTACGCGGACAATGCGTTTTTTCCTGGTCAAAGTTGGGCCATCTTGGAAGTCCTGGTTAAGAGGCATAGTTGTTATTTGAGTTGTGTAATTCAATCCTACTTCCACTTCTTCAGCTGCAGTTGCCAGGGTAATAGATCCACTAGCTGGAGTGGCATCAGCAATTACTGATCCATCAGCACGAACCTTACAAACCTCACCATTCAAATGACCTAACCCAGTTACCGCTGTATTGGCCGGAGACAAACTTACAGATACACAACTATCGGTATATGTGTCCGGATCAAGTCTTTCTAAAAATCTTTTTGTTGCTCCATTTATTGTTCGTTTCACTAGAAAATAAACTTCTTCAACTACTACAGTTACAGCTTCAATTTCGCCATCAGTTGTCCATTTAGTCCAGCCACCAACTTCTTGCTCTCTTAATGTGTTGAAAACGGCTGCTGTGCCATCAGAATTGACTATATAGACGTAGTTTGCATCATTGGTTTGCGTTCCCCTTAATGCGGCCATATCGACCGGAGAATTGAGTAAATGAGAAGCTAATAATGAAACAGTGCCAGACGTATATGCGTCCTCAGCATAAGCAAATAAGAACTCCCTAACTGACTTTCCGGTTCGATCAATAAATAAGGTCGCACCATCAATTGATTGAGGAGGAATAGATGTAGATCCAAATAGTGTTTGTCTTTGAACTGCTGACTTAGATGGAGTTACTGGTAAATCATTAATAGAAAATTCACCGCCCGTTGTATAGATCTGTAAATGACGTCCAGCAAATATTGACGTTATAGCGTTTACCTGGTCAGTATCTAAGGTAAGACTAATACCTTCATCATCTAAAGATGTTCCAAAATCAAAATTATAAAAATCATTAGTTTTAGATCCCCACAATGTTTGCGGTCTTTGCTTGGATCCTCCAAACCATAGTCTGCCCTGGTAGAAACTAGCGCTCTTTGGCCAGCCGCGTGTCGAACTCCATACATCTTCATCACCAGAACCAAAATCATATTGAGGAACATTTGTAAGACTGATATTAGATAGTGTCCAGGACGTGTGTGTAGATCCACGAACCAATTTAGCTGGAGCATGATCTTCATGTAATATGATCATTGTGTCAGCTGATTGTGTCCATTGCAGCTCAAATAATTGTGCTGTTGTATAAGTTGTTGTTATATTAGCCTGGAATACATCATCCTTGTAAACAGCTATATTGTTGTTAGTAAAAACCATCAGATAGGTTTGCTCAACATTAAATGCAAAAGGAGCCAATCTTGACTCCGCATCAATAGTTGCGACATACTTCATGCCAGGTCGTCGGCTCATGCCACCCTGGGGAAGTGACTGAACATTAAGAGCTTCAGAAGCTCCCTGGTAAAAATGCTTTAGATCTGTTCGAGCTGCAAGTCGAGGATCCAGAACTCCAGAGTTAAAATTAGTTTGAAGTGATAATATTCTTGGCATTAATATCTAACACTAATAAATGGAGAGTCAACTATCGCATCAACTGGCCTAGATTGTGAATCAACATATCTGGCTCGTTTTAATTGATCTTCAAACATCTTGCGATATTCTTCTGCCTTTGTTGAATTATCGGTTACTGGAATAGCAAATACAGCAGCCAGATTAAATTCTAATGCTCTTTGAAAATATCCAGGTAGTTTCGACTCATCTGGTTTAAATACATAATCCAGATCTATTGTTGTTTCATTACAATAAAGTTTATCTTCGTAGATCTCATAATCTACACGCGGATGAATACCGGTACTGGATATATAGTTAGCCGGTAATTGGTAAGCGTATGTGAATTCGTTTAGAGGAGCAGCTGTTAGTCTGCTTAAAGTAGCTTTAGCACTAGCAAAATGCCAACGATATTGACTCAGTAATGACTCATAGGTTGTTTCATAAAGTGCAGAAGCTGTATTAGCTCCGGCCCCACCTTCAGTAAAGGATGCTATCGATCCATGCCCTACCATTACTAATGCGTTTGAACAGATCTCTATATTAGTTGCCATTATGTTTCCTTAAAAAAATGGCAGCTACTCTTTCAAGCCACTGCCACTTTAGTTTCAACTTTGCTTTATCCTAAGTTGTTAAAAAATTACTCTTGCCAGCTTAGAGATACAAGTCCGTCAGTATCACGAACACAAGCGCCAGCCTTCATTAAGCCATTAGCTAACCATGAAGTTTTCTGAGGAACCCAATCAACTTTAGCTGTAACATCAAGACCGATAGCTAAACCGATAGCTGAATCATGCCAAGCGAAACCTTCACGAACACTAGATGCTAGATCTAAGCCGCCTTCTGAACGAGTCTCAATAACATGGAATTTGAAGCCCATGAAAGTGTTTATATCGCCAGTAGTTAAAGCACGAACATTGTTATAATCAGCACTTGTTACAGTGGTGTTATTTAACAGATCTTCAAGGCCATCTGCTGAAACAGCTATATGACGATTACCAGATGGAACTCCTTTATCCGTCAAAGATTTTGAAGTTGTTATTAACTTAGCCAAAGTCAAACCAGTAGATCCATGAGCGATTGTAGTTCCAGCAGTAGCTGCGTCCATAGCGTCTAAGATGATTTGATCAAGACGACGACCTAAAGCTCCAGCAATAGTTTGCTGAAGTTCAGTCTTTTCATCAAAGTTTACTTCTTTTGAATCAAAGATGTCTGTGTACTCTGGCGCATTCCAGTTTGCCAGGGTAGCAGAGATCAATGAATGAGAGACGCCCATTGCAACAACGTCCGCAGAAGTAGATTTCTGATTTGCAAGGCCTTTACCCATTTTTCTAAATTTATAAATATCACCGACAACATTGTTTCTTGTAGTTACGGTGCCGCGTAATTGACCAGATGATTGAAACGCGTGTTTCACCTCTGAGTCGAATAGCTGCTGAGCAGCAGCTGATAGTGAAGCAGACATAATGTCCTCCTATATAATTAAATTTTCATACCTTTGTTCGGGTATCCGCAATCGGGCCGATAGTCCTAGCTGGTATGGGCCTTTAATAAAAAAGGGTGTCCATTATGCTGGGTTGATAAGTATTTTATCATAACACTACAAATTGTGTCATATTAAATGGTTATTTCATCTGCAAGCTGTGCAATCGAGTCATTGAGATCATCTTTGATCATATCGTGATGTTCTTTGTTGACAAATGCTACTGTGTCGAGCCATAACTTTTTATTGTCTGCAGAGTCTCTTCTACCTTTTATATCTAAAAATTCTTCATAAGTACATTCAAATCTTAGTGTTCTCATATATACCTCAGCGCTAAACAAAACATTGGATCGTTATCAAGTTTATTTTTTTCAACTTCTTCGTAATGCCTTCCAGTTTTTTGGACTTTCGGCTCTCTAAAAAGATCTTCTCTTTTAGTGCATTCATTTAAACGAATCCTTGCAGCATTTAATGAAAGTCCAGTTATTTCAGCTAATTCTTTAATACTAATCTCTTCACCCGCCGTTATTGTGTATAGCCTTTTACGGTATCCACTTTTGCACCAAACGAGTCTAAACTTCATAGATACATGTGAACCAAATAAAAGGAAAATCCAAACGCCCAACCCAATACAAATGCTTTGAGTGGAGAAAATGGAGCTTTAAATCTTTCAAATTCTATTACTTTATTAATTTTTTTAATCATTAGCGGCCTCTAGCCAAGGAGGAGCCAAAATAAAAATATATTATTAATGACGCAAATTTCCAGACTTGTTCATAATTGACTAATCCGCGAACGACATGAAATTCTACTTCGTCTCTACTGAGCTGAATCCCAAACCATGAGATACCTTTTTTAACGACTGGGATAACCGTTTCAATATCGATTACTAAAGGAGCTGCCACATATACGACAATAAGGGAAAGGATCACAAAAATTATTACTCTTCGATTTAGAGCTGCCATAGGACTCTCAGTATTTGATTGATCCCTGGCTGCTTTGACAGCTGACTCATTGGCTGCTAATGCTTGAATCAGCAGCTTTTGTTCATCAGCTTTGGATTGTCTCTGGAGGGCAACAATTTTCAATAGGTATCCACCAAAAATCGGCAGCACCTCCATCAACAGATTTAACATTAGTTGTAAAACTCGTTAAACATTTTCTCTGTCTCCTTTCTAAATGCTACTGACTCTTGGTAGCGCGGATCTGCTATTCTTTCTTTTAGCATTTCTTCATTAATTCCTTTTTGTGCCACCGAAGAAACATTAGCAATACCATTCTTTTGTGTTTTTGCTACTAGAGCTTCTAATGTTTGAACACCAGCTGCAGTTGAGGCCAACATCTTAAATCCTTCATATTCTTCTGGCTTTAAATTTGCAGCTCCCCAATCACCAAGATCTTTTAATCTGTTCTGGGCATTTGTTCCCAGGGCCTCTATCTCTGCCTCTCTAGCTCCCTCCATTCCTTGGGTTTCTTGCTGCACCCAGCCATGTAACATTTGAGTAAATGTTTCTTGACTCATATTGGAATTTTTAGCTACTTCCTGGAACCAACCGATCCGAGGATCCTCCATATCAAATTCACCATTAATACCTTCTGGAACGGTAAGCTCGTAATCTTCTTCCGGCGCTCCAATAAAGCCACCGAATTTCTTTTCTAATTCCCCATAGGCTTTTGCTTGATCCTCTACTGTGTTGTATTTTTCTTTCAGCCACTCTGGTTTTTCAAAAGTTATTTCGTCATCAGTTCTCTCTTCGACTACTTCTTCTGTTACTGGCGCTTCTTCGATTAAAGTTTCTTCTTCCATGCTCATGTTTAACCCTCACTTATTTTTCAGCTATAGAGATCTGATCTAAGATCTGACGAACGATTGCATTCTGTCCTTCTCTCATCCCAGCCCCAAACTGTGTTGAATTTGCATTTAATACCGGACGATCTAAAGTAATTTCTTTTAATCTTTTAATTACATATAAACCATCGTCTGTACTAAAGCACCTTTGAAAATGCCCAGCGATCTCGCGAGCTTTTCTTGCACTATTAGCTTTGGCTTTCTTAACTTGATCGCCTTCTATATCTAAAGCTTCCCAATTATTGGCCATTAGCTAATTGTTCTTGTTGTTGTTGTTGTTGCATAGCTTGAGCTGCTTGCTCCTGCATTTGTTTTCTTTCATCTTCAGTTCGTAATAGCTTTTGATCTATGCCAAGTTTTTGGCCGATCCAACTAACTGCATCCTCAATCTTAGTTCCTAATGCAAAAGCTTCTGGGCCGAACCCTGCGCCCATCTGCATGAATTGCTGCATTGCTACTAGATCTTCTTGATCCTGCGCCCTGGCTAAAGGTGAAGTATGTTTAATTGTTACTTCTTTGCCATCAACAGCAATATCTGGGATCTTTCCAGCTTCTCTTAAAATATATACAGCTGACTTAATGATCTTTTCTATGAACTCAGATTGCAATCTTGAAAAAGCTGATCCTGCATCCATTAATAATTCTTGAGATCTTAAAGACATTTCAGTTGCTGACTTAACTGGAGCTTCAGTATTTCCATACGGATCTGCAAATAATGCTTTGTTTATTCTTTCTCTTAGATCTGATAATACTAATTCAGATACCTGGAAGTCTCCGGCACGATCAAGTGGCCTTAGTGTTGGATTAGTATGATCATTAGATCCAACTGGAATAACCATACCTGGCGCGATCTGCATTGTGTATGGATTAATTACTCCATCATCCTGGGCAGTATAGATACCAGCAATAGCCAGGGCTGCATTACGCAAAGAATATTCTGTTACTTTGTTTGCTACTTTAATATCTGGCAAGATCTGCATTACCCGACCACGGCCCATTACCTCACCAGGACAGACCATCTCTCTAAATACGATCCAAGGAGAGACTTCATACTCTTCAGTAAAACAAATATGCTTTTCTTTTTTCTCGATCACACAAATGTAATAAAGACCAGAGTCTGGTTCATAGACAGTGCCTTCAATTATTTCAACTTTCAGATCTGGTTTATCAGTTTGCTGTTTTTGTAGGGTAGTCGATATATTAGCTCCTGGCCAGAGTCTTGTGATATGCCTAGCTGGTATTTGATGTTCACGCCAAACAGTCTCAATTGTAGAGTTAGGCCCCTCTTCTGGATAAACCTCAGCTAATGGAACAGAATCAAACTCCAACATAGATGATCCTGGCTTAGATGATTTCTTTATTGTCATTGCTCCAGTTGATACAGCCAGATCCAAGAAGGCTTCATGACACTGGGTAGAAAAATTAGAGTGATTGATATGATCAAAAATAATATCAGTGACTTTATCTAATTGCGCCTGGATGCCATCTTTTTCATGATCATTAATTTCTGATCCTGGAGTCAGAATTGACCATTTTCTCCATGGTGGAACTAAAGTGGCTTGCAGCCTGGAGGCATATTTTTGCACGCCATTAACAGCAGTTGAATCAAATATCGCTGTATTCTTTTTAGATCCTTTTGCTTGATTAGCAAAATTATCTCTTTGTGGCATTGAGTATTCATAACACTCTTTTAAATGCGAAAGCCAGGGAGCCTTTCTTGCTTTAGCAGCTTCAAATCTTTGAATCAGCTGCTCGATAGTTCCTAGCTTTGGTGGTATCTTATAATCCATATAATTATCCTAATAGGGAGCGTCTTTGATTATTGCTTTTTAAAGAGGTATTGCTTGTTTTTTTGTTTGGATTGCGTGACGCCATAAAAAACCGCTTGTCTTTAAATTTTGGAGATCCCCAAACCTTGCCAGATATAGCGCGCCTTCTCTTGTTTTCTGACAATAAAGATCCAGGAGCAAACTTTCCTAATAGATCTGGTATTGCTTTTATTGTGTCTTGATCAGATGGAATAGTATGGGTTTTGCCTTTCTTGCCTTTCCAGGAGCTGCCCTTATAAAAATTAGGATTAAATCCTGCTGGATCTAAATCACTTATGCCTGCCTTTTGCCTTTCATGTAAATGATCTAATGTATAAGCTGGTGAGTTATATCCATGCTCTTTAGCTAATCGTGCTGCCTTTTGAGTATGTAGGGTTTTTCCCCCGTCAGTTGAGACTAGGTTTTGCCAATAGGAGCCAGAGTTCTTATCACCTGCTGGCAATGGCTTTCCTTCTTCATATTTAGTAGAGAAGTTATTACCTTTGGGAATATAGTGCGGATCAGCTTTAACTTTATTCCGATTATAATGACGGTCAACTGTTGTTCCCTTGCCCCATCTCTGTTCTGAAGATCCGCTACTTCCGCTTGCTGTTGAAGTACCCATTATCCGAAACTCCTACGAACTATTCCGCGTTCGTCGTTATCCTCAGAGATCAAAGAAGCCCTTCCTCTTCTTTTTCTTTTCTTTGCAAGCTTCATTGCTTTTTCTTGATGGTCAAGCCTTTCCATTTCTTCTTCTTGTCTTTTTTCAGCTTTGATCTGAGCTGCTGATTTTGGTGGAGTCTTTGATCTACCCATTTTTCTTCCTTAAATAGTTAAACAATTGATAAGCTGTAAACATGTACCATTTGCGGATCCCTAATAATGCCTTTACTTGCTCTACACATGTAAATGCAGTTGGGAAGGGAGCGCGAAGCCTGGATGTTTTACGCCACGCTTTGTGGCGAATTATAGCACTACAGATAATATCTTTGTGGATAAATTCTATATCCTCTAATTTCCCCCAGGGCAAGATCTCAATGTCTGTATAGCCCAGGTTCGGACGATAAGCAATCCAGTTATATCCATCCCAGCGAAAGGCCCAGCAATGTCTAAATCCGCCTTGTAGATATTTTGTCCACCAATACTTCATATCACCATGCTCGAACACAACAAACCAATCTGTGCAGCTTATATCCCAGGTATCGATTAATGTATCGTGCTTGAGCCACATTAGAACACACTCCAATCATTAGCCATCTGTACTGGCCTTTCCATGCCTTCTGACTTTTTATCTCTCCAGGCTACAGCAAAATATCTGAAAGCATCAGCACCATGAGATGACCAGTCATGCAGCGGCCGATCTTTGAATATTCTTTTATCTTCATCATATTCGCAGCGATAGTAGCTCAAGGCACGCAAACCATCAGCACATCTCTTTTCGTCGAACCAACAACGCCCAAGAATGCGACGTCCTGCTTCTATGCCATCCATCACCGGAATATTTGGTGTGATCTGGAAGCTGATCCCCATTTGCCTGGCTTGATCTTTACGAGATTTTCCAGTGGTAAGCTCTCGCACTCTAATATCATGAGGTGCAAAATGATCACCAAAAGTTACCATGTGTTTGTCTCTAAATTCATGCAGCCAGTTGATGTAATGCTGCAAGCCTTCTCCAGAGTTTTCATAGTAACCAATGACTCTGATCTCAGTTCCAGCTCTTTGTACTACCCAGATAGCAGTAGCATCAGCAATACCAAGATCCCAGAATGTATGAACTGGCAATACTGGATCAATAGCAACTCTCCCGATCCGATCATCTAAACGAGCCTGCTCGATCTGTTTAGCATAATAAGCACCTTTTTGATTAACCAGGCAGTCGCCTTCCCAAATATGATTGTAAAGATCTTTGTCTAATTTCTCCAGGTGGCGTCGTTCTTTGTCCAGGACTTCTGGAAACCAGGGATTATCCGACCAATTGACTTTTACTCTATAAGTATCCGGCGGCGGATTAAGCACAAACATTTGATATGTTGGATCTAGTTCATCAGATGGATTGAAACTCACCCAGATCTCAGAGTTTGGTGTTCTGATCGTTGGAATTAATGTTGTCCAGGACTTAGTTGATACCTTCTCGGCTTCCTCGATCCATACTCGATTAATGCCTTCCATTGATTTGATCTTGGTGATGTTTGCCTGCAGGCCCTCAAATATGAATCTTGATCCATTGCGGCCCAAGATCTGAGTCTTTTGTACCTCAAAAAAGTTCTCCAACTTCATTCGCTCGATCGTATCAGCCAGTAGCTGGATCACTGAGTCATTAATTGACTTTTGAATTTCCCTGGCACATAGGATCCTGGTTTTTTCTTTATAAGCTTGAGTGATCAGCAGCTGCGCAATTGACCAGGATTTACCCGATCCACGTCCACCATAAGCAACCTTGTACCTCTTTTGCTCTAGGAATGGCTCAAAATCGGCAGTGATCTGAATCTTTAGCTCACTCATCTTCTTTGGGCATATAAACTAGGACGTATGCGTTGCAGTTAGGACAAGAAAGGTTTGTTACCATATCAAATTCACCACTCTCGTCATCCATATCGTGATCACCGCCCCAGATTAATTCATCTCCACAATGCCAACAGTTCATCAGTGCTTTGTTTTTAATATATTCGGATATTCCAGGGATATATCTATTGTCTTGCCTTTATCTGTCAGTGTCTCTAATAACTCGTCGCAAAAGTCTTGAGCTTCTTCTATGCTGACATCTAATTCAC
>Ga0208013_1000594_pt1 | contig 19390 bp, 23 predicted proteins | sample 16_taG_FD_184091 | JGI IMG/M metagenome (GOLD analysis project Ga0208013, IMG submission 184091) | Marine viral communities from the Subarctic Pacific Ocean - 16_ETSP_OMZ_AT15313 metaG (SPAdes) (version 2) | ecosystem: Environmental > Aquatic > Marine > Oceanic | place: Pacific Ocean | collected...
CATCCTGCGGTACATTTTACCTACTCCAGCTAAGCCTATTTTAAAAGCTATTTGAGTTTCCTCTGAGATCCCACGGTCTTTGTAGAATTTGTAATTTGGGAAAAGCTTATCTAAGCAGTCCTCTGGGTAAATTTGTTCCATTTCTATCCTGTCTACTTTTGGGGTAGTATAAAGTTTATCACTTTTAATTTTTTTTAAAGTTTCAGATATCTTCTGGTCATCACCCACAGTCATCCGAATTAAAGCTTCAAAAGGTAAAGATCCTTTAGGCTCTACAAAGTCCATCCAGACTCCAGTATTTTTGTAAATCTTTAAAGCGGTAGCATTGTCTCCATCACGATATAAAGCTTGTGATCTCCAATGATCACCACAATCAATAAGTTTATAGCCTATTGAACTTAAAACCTTCTCAAACTCTTCAGAAGGAACCAAGCTCTGGGATATCGTCTCTGTCTTGTCTTGTCGGTGCATCTGGTATACTGTCATCTAATTCTGGATCTCCGTTTTGCACAGCGACAATATCTCTTAAGTCGCCACGCTCTGTAATATTAAAATTATTGAAGTCTAAATTAATAAAGTTCTTTCTTAGAGAATCTTCAACTTGGACTGGTTCAATAGCCCCAGCTATGTCTCTGCCCAAACTTCTGTACTTCACACTAATCATCTTATGAGTACCAAACCTCTGACCCTCTAACTGTATCTCGTCTTCTGTCTTGCGTCTGATGATAAACATGTGGGAACAAAACTGTGTGATTCGATCAGAGAGCGATACAATACTCTCGTCATCAATAATGTTTTGGGAGTTTCTGTTAGTTGTGATACCGCTCCTGTTTGACTGAACGGAAGTGATCATTGGGATAACTGGGTCTCCGTTTTCAAGAACTTCCTTCTGAATGCATCTTTTAAACTTGTCTACCATCTCACCGACAACCTGCCACTCATTTTTATTACCTGTAGAGTCGTTAGTTGTTTTGATGTAATCAAAGGAGAAAACCATCTTGTTTCCCCTGCCAACAGTTGAGTAGTAAAACCTCTTAAGAGTATTGATCATTACGTCAACATCCATTCCGCCCACATTATAGTAATAGAATTTTAATTTACTTATTTTTGGCCATACAGATCTAACTTTATCAACCACATCCTGCCCAGCTTGTCTCCACTTACCACTTTCAAGGAGATGCATTGGGACTCCAGAGTGAGCCGCACACTGACGCATGATCAGTTCCTCTTTACTCATTTCGCCATTATCAAAATGTAAAACTGGGACATTGTATTTTAGTGCAACTTTGGTTGCGTAATCCATACAAAACTGAGTCTTACCAACTCCAGAACGAGCAACGATGACGGTGATGTTGCCGGGTCGCAAAAGTGAACCATAGATGTCATTCACTTTATCGTGCGGCCCCATCATTCCAAACTCTTCAATTGGATTGTTTCCCCTCTCCTCGATCATATGCTCCATATCTTCATAGATGTTTTCGGGAATATCGCTTCCAATATCAAACAGGTTAATCTTGGAATTGTAAATCTGATCAGCGGTTTCAACAATCTCTCTGTAAGAAGATTCTGGGGCCATCCCTTTCATCTTCTTTGATATCAAATCTGAAGACTCTACAATCTCTCTCCTGATGGAGAACTTCTTAAGCTCCTTCGCTGTTTTAGTAAGATTCCCTGAAGGGACAGATCTCATAGCGAGAGACTTAATGTAATCAGCAGCATTGACGCTTCCTTCGAAGCTTAGCCCAACTTCATTAACCCTTTGAGCTAAGATGATATTATCTAGCTCCTCCCCCGCATCAACAGACTGCTTAATCACCCTGAAAATAGTCGCATGTAAAAAAGAAGTTTCAGAATAAAAATCCTTATGGCCAATGAAATTAGAAATCTCAATGAGCGAAGGCGGGTCTTTTAGTAGGCCAGCTAAAAGCTGTTTTTCTAATTCGTAGCTATAGATCATTAGGTTCTTCGTTTTGTTTTTCTAATCTAGCGAGGTGCTGACCGAGAGCTTTAGTTAAACCTAATTCGGTTATCATAGAATCAAATTTGGTATAAATAATTGGATCTCCAGATTCGTTAGCTGCAATCATGATGACACCCTTATGCTTATCGGAGTCTCCAGAAATTTCGTATAGTTTCTCCACGAATCCGCTTGGGATTGAGAATGCTTCTTCATCTTGGTTCATAAGTAAATGTCTTGGTTTTCAAAAAATGACTGATCTACAGTGTCATTGGGGTATATCTCTACCAGTTTTATATCGTTCATCTCGCAGAAGTCGAGCTTTTTTTGATCTCTTTTCAGTTGGTCTAAAAACTTAAATCTGTTCTTGTGAAAATGTTTGACGTATTTCGTATGTTGAGCGCCCTGAACTTCAATTGCTATTTTTTTATTAGCATTGTAAAAGTCTAATGACAATCGGCTACCAACCACTCTAAACTCTTCAAAAACAACATCAGTACTCCAGTATGGATAAAGGAAATCTTTTACGTTTTTCTGAAACTTGCTTCGGCTAGAAGCTTCCCAATCTATGTGATATTTTCTGGGGTTTTTGAGGTTCCTTAACTTACCGTCTGTAGAGTAAAATTTCATTCTTGGCCGCTGAACATTTTCTTAAAGTACGCTACTAGATATTGGCAGAGAGCTGAGTCATCTTCAATCAAAGAGAATAATTTATTCTCCCCCTGAACTTTTTCAGGAAGCTCAAAACCTCCTTCAGAAAGGACTTCTCTGAAGTCTTCTGTAATAGAAATCCAAGCTCCAGCCTTTTTGATAAACTCCCAAGCTTCAAGAGTTCCGACAACCTCTTTCTCTACCCAGATTGAATTGCCGCCAGTTCTTCCATAACGGATCGGATAAGATATCCGAGTATTAGTCTTTTCGTTTGGAGATTTTTTTACAACGACTTTAGCGTAATGCCCAATAGCTGGATTAGTCTTTGGGTCCATCTTTTTTACAGATGGATTGAGTAATATCTGATCTCCACCGAAACGAGGCTCAAACTCAATGATCCAGTTTGCGAAGTGGAGTAGAGCATTGCCACCTGTCGCAGTTGTCTGACGAATAGGAGCTTTTGAGTATGGGTCTAGCTTAATATCTGCCCTAACCTGAGAAACGAAGATTGCCATATGACCCCTTTTACCAAGGGCTATTGACATTTTCTTCATAAATGTAGCAGCAATGTTTGCACCCCCAGCCACTTGAGAAGACTCTTCAAATGTTTTTGCATTATCGGCTTTCTTAATTAAGCCATCAACGGAGTCTAGCACAAAGCAATATTTATTTTTCTCTTCATTTGAGGAGACTAACTGGCGCATTAAATCTACTACAGTCTCGTAAATATTGGACTCAAATACAAAGCATGTTCCTTCCTCCCACTCTTCATGAGTGGAGACAAACTTTACTCCGCACCTCTTAATCATTTCGTCAGAAAGTCTTCCTTCCGCTTTGAAGTAAACCGCTTTTGATTTAGGCATCTTCAAGAAGTTCTTCATGACCTCTAAAGAGGCTGAAGTCTTCCCGCCTTCATTCATTCCGACAAACCTATGTAACCCGGGGCCAAAGCCTCCATCAAGATGATGATCGAACTCCAGAGATCCGCTTGATACCCTGTAGTTTACCTGCTCTTCATAGTTGAAGTGGTCTTCTTTATTATTCTTCAAAAAATTACCAACTAGATTTTTGGAGTCGAGTGTTCCTACTGTTTTTTTATTAGCCATATTATTCTTCTTCTAAAAAGTCTTTTACTGTTTTCTTTTTTCTCTTGACGAATCGATCTTCGCCGCTTTTTTCACCTAGATTATATTCGGGGTATCGCGACTTGTCTGTCACATAATTAAACTCTCTGAACCTCCTGTCAAGCTTCTCCTTAACTTTTGAATGTTTGAAGTAAGCTAAGGATTCAAATCTCCTACCGAGGTTGACCACATTCATGAATTCAAGTGAATAGAGATCCACTAAATCATTCAGCATCTTCATCTCCCTAGCATAAAAAAAATTTTTATTATTTTTTGGTTCTTCAACCAGTCTTTCCAAGATATCTATTTTACTTATCTTGGGTTTAGCGGTCTTAGGTTTGGTAGTCTTAGGTTTGGTAGTCTTAGGTTTAGCATCTTTCTTTTTCGTAAAGATATGACCACAGCTACAACAAGAAGCCCTAGTTGCGACTAAATCTTCGCAGCTAGGGCATTGCTTTTTACCTCTTGGCATAAAGTTATCCTAGCATAGATCAATATCGTGTGCAACCATTTTTCTCACCAAACCTAAAAAATCTGTTTTTGGCTTCCAGCCTAATTCTTTTCTAGCTAAATCAGAATCCCCCAAAAGAAGCTCAACTTCAGCGGGGCGATAAAAGTCTGTATTGATCTGTACGAGGATCTTGTCTTCGTGGTAATATTTCTCATTGACCCCATGACCATCCCAACGACACTTCTCAGAACCAAAGCCAGCAAAATTAAACGCTTCCTCAACAAACTCACGAATAGTATGAGTCTCATTTGAAGAAAGAACATATTCTTTGGGTTTTTCTTGATTAAGCATTAACCAAATGCCTTCGACGAAATCTTCAGCGTCACTCCAGTCTCGCAAGGCATCTATGTTGCCCAATTCTAGAGGTTTAAAGTCTCCGCTAGCGTATTCTTTTTGAATACGAGCTACGTTCTTAGTAATTTTACGAGTAACAAACTCTTCCCCTCGACGAGTGCCTTCGTGATTGAATAACCAACCCTGAATAGCGTACAAATCATAAGAATCTCGCCAAACTTTTATCAATTGTCTTGCAGCAGCTTTAGAAGCTCCATATGGGCTTCTTGGGCGTAAAGGATGATGTTCTGATTGCGGAGAATGCAAAACGTCTCCAAACTCTTCTGAAGAGCCAGCTTGGTAGAATCTACAAGAGGGGTAATGGATTCTAATAGCTTCAAGTATATTTAAAACTGAAGTGGAGTTTGTCTCCCAAGTTTGTAAAGCAAAATCCCAACTGCTCCCAACAAAGCTTTGAGCAGCCAGATTAATAAAATATTTTGGCTTTAAAGACTCAACTGTTCTGGAGATGAGGTTTGCGTCAGTAAGATCAAAATTAATCAATCTAAATCTATCACTGTTGATGTGAAAAATATTAGTGTGATTGTAAACGCTCAAACGACGAACGCAACCAAAAACAATGTAGTCGGTATTTTCAAGAAGAAAATCTACCATATGACTCCCATCCTGACCAGTAACACCAGTAACGACAATACATTCTCTTCCTGATAGCCATTTCTTAGCGTCTTCAATATTGAGTATATTCATGTGATCAATTTTTTTACCGTGATATTTTTCTTTAAGATTATTCATTTGGTTTTGTTTTAGCTATAATAAGTCCGTCTCCATACCCCCCTTGATGTTCATCGCTAAATACTATTTCTAGATTAAGTGTTTTAAATATATCTATACATTTGTCATGTGTCGAACCAAATAGCGAGTTTTTATGAGTTGATACAAAAATATTTTCTACAACTATATCTAAATCAATTAATTCTTCAAGAATGGAAATTTCAGACCCTTGAACATCCATATGCAACATAGATATTTCTTTCAATTTAAATTCGTCAATTAGATTTTTTATCGTTATGGTTTCTGTCGAAAGGTTTCCCCATAGATCAGGGCTGCTCCGTCTTATCATGTCAAAGTAAGGCTCATCTAATTTACCCATTCTAGCATGTTTAAATCTAAAATCGCTACAGTCATTAGCTAATACGTTAGCTCTTCCAAGCTCTATTAATTTATCACTTACTTCCACACAAATATTAAGTGGTTTTTTGTCTTCTTTAAAAAATCTATTAAATAGTATCGAATAAAAACAATCATTAGATCCCACCTCAATCATTGTGGGGTTTTGGGTGGAAATATTACTTAACTCATCAATAAAAATTTTTGCTTGAAAATCCTCAAAAGAAGCTCCTCCTTGAAATTTTGTATTTTGTTTAACCTCTTCTAGAATCTTTGCTACATCCATAGTATTTATTAATTATTTCTGGGTAATCCCCATAAAACGGAAATACCTCACACCCAAATATACGAATTTTATTATCTAATTTCCAGTTATTAAATAAACTAAGTTTATCTGGGTTGTTGTAGAATCTACTTTTAAACAAAACCTGATTTTCGCACACATAACTGTAGTGTTCTAGCTTTATCCCTTCTTCTAAAGTTTGATATTTTGTTACGATTTTTTGGTCTCCATCAAAATACATATTAGGTGGTTCGTGAGAAATCCATTTGCTTTTTTTGTTGATTTTGAAAATTCTCCTCCACGGAATTTGATTAGCCCAAACCCCATCAGACCTTTCATCTATGCAGTGATTGAAATCCCCCCAGAAATGATTCGCAAAAAAATCAACTCTCGATGGCGATTCTGACTCTAAAATTGAAATAATTTTAGATGCATTTTCTTCTGTGTAAAATTCGTCACAATCTACTTGCCATATATAATCCGCTTCATAAATTGGAGAACCTTCATAAAACCAATAATTTAGCATCTGGGTCTTTCCGTCCCAAAACCCATCAGACTCTTTAAGGAAAAACTTTGGTTTATCTTCTATATATTTTTTAATAATTGATATTGTATTATCTGTCGATTTTCCATCATTAGTGAATGACGATGTATCTCCATCCCAATAATGATTTACAGCTTTGGTCGCTCCTTCTGTGATAAAAACCAAGTCCCCTAACTTATCTGCCTGATCCAACCAAGCAAGGAGCATATTAGCGGGGAGATGTTTTTCCCCATTAAAAATGATGGCTTGTATGGCTATTTTCATATTTTTTCAAAAATACAAAATCCGTTTCTAGAGTCAAGATCATCGATGATTAGCTTGTAATCTTTAGAAGATAAAAGGTCTTTTCTTGCTCTATAGTTCTTAATTGTTGGGGGTCTAGTGTCGTCTAAAAAAATTATTTTTGATCTATCTTTTAAAAGCTTGTATTCGCTCCAACTAGAAAATTCTCCACCGTCTAAGATTAGAAAATCTATTTGTTCAGGCATAGATTCTAATACATTTGGGGTGTTTTCTATATTTAATAAGTCTTCACTATACCAAGAATACTTTACAGATTTGCTGTAATCTGAAAAAAAAGAAGAGTCTAAAGATTCAAAATCTATTAATTCATCGCTGATATGCCCATTCAGAATCTCTACCTCTCTCTTTCCTGAGTAAATATCACAAGCGGCTAAATACATATCTTGATTCACCTCTATAGATAATAGTTTTTTTTCTGTAGCATCAATTGCACTATAAACACAAAACGTAGACCCTTGTCCATTCCAAGTCCCTATTTCTAAGATTGTTTTTACATCTTCTCTTCTACATATATCGAATATGTATTTCCCAGCTTTGTTTTCTAAGTTTATTTGTCCTTTCATTTTATTTTCTCTAGGATTTTTTCCCATTTAGAAAAAATGGAATCTTTGTTAGATGTGTTGGCTACATTATATTTCAATTTAAAATTTTTGTCAAGGTAATTGCATTTCACCGTCCCATTATAAAAGTCCGAATATTGTAACCATTCTTTTTTTAGGAACTTTTTCCGATTTCTTTTTGGGTCATTCGTGGGGAATGTTATCTCTGTCAACACTGGATAACCCTGATCTATGAGTTCTAATAAAAAGTTTAGACTAGGAATATTTAACGGAACCCCAGCCTGATATTGCTCAAATATAGACATAGTTGAGATATTGTAGGGCATATGGATAATGCTCTTGTAGGAATATAAATCTTTCCAAGAATAATTCCCTAAGCTCGACTGGTGTAACACATTCGATCCTAAGTCAGCATTGAATTTGCTAAATAATATTGATTGTTGTTTTTTTGGATTATACTTGGATTCTGTATAGTCGCACAGGCTGGGTATCCACTCCCACTTGTTTCCTAAAAAATGTTCACAATATTTTTGATCAAACTGATTATTTGCCGTCAGTATTAAATTTTTATTGTTCTTTAAAGAGTCCTCCAGCCAGTCAAGCCTTATTTGATCATTAGTGAATGGGTGATCGTACCTCGTCGCCGCTATTACTATTATGGGTTTGTTGAATTTTTCAAACAGCTTTAAAAAACACGGTGGGTAAGCGCATATAAAAGCGTCATAACTGTCTAAATCTTCTTTATGATGGTCATAAAATTGATCAACCATTTCTTGATTTAAGTTCGTCCAATTCGCTTCATTGATAATTGGGGATTTACATTTATCAAAATCAAAAACCCAACGATGACCAGATAAAGACCAATGATCTACTTGATGACCCAGAGATTCAAATATATTTTTTATGTCAGATATTACTGATATATGACAATCTATATTGAACAATTTCATAACGTCAATAAATCTTCTATAGAATAAATATCTTTAATGTATGAGCTTTTGTTTTTTAAGACACTTATTGGAATGTCGCCTTTTCTGCGAGGGCCATATTGCAAAGACACATTAAGATTGTTCACTTTTCTAAAAATGTTAAACATCTCTAGTACAGAGGCTCCTCTTCCATGCCCTAAATTTTCAATTTGATTAGCTGGTTTTTCTACAGCAGAAATTATCGATTCACAGATTTCGTTCACATGAACATAATCTCTCATGCAGGTTCCATCTTCAGTATCGTAGTCGTTCCCAAAAATTGTAAATACTCCTGTGTCTTTTGATTTTAGAAGATTGTAAAATAATCCATCAGGATTTTTAATAGAAATGCCATCCGAACCAATCACATTGTAAAATCTAAATATTGTATAATCAATATTGTTTTCGGTGCAATATTGAATAACTATTTCTTCTGCCGCTTTTTTAGAAAGCCCATATGGGGAAGCTAAACCTTCTGCCGCTCCAGTTGATGCGAAAATAAAATGTTTAGTTTTAATATTTTTTAAAACATTTAAAGTACCCAAAACATTGGTCTCGTAATATAATATAGGATCTTTTACCGACTCGCCAACTCTCATTTCAGCCGCCAAATGAATAACGCATTCAAAGGGGTCTTTGTATTTTAAATACTTATCATTCCTAATGTCTCCATAATAAAATTTATCAGGATAAACCTTATCAGGATTTTCTTTATCTAAGCCACAAACATCAGTTAAAAAACTATTATTTATTTTCTTCAAAAGGTGGGAGCCTATATAACCAGAAGATCCTGTGATGAGTATATTATTCATTTTAGAGAGTTCATTAGAGGCGTTTTATGCTCTTCTGTATAGTTATTATTTTCATCATAAACTTCACCGACAAATTCTAGCCCTACTCTTTCTGTGGGGAAATTTAGACCACCTCTGAACTCATCGTGAACCATTGTTAGGAATGGAGGTATCCTATTTTTGATTGAATCAAAAAATTTATAATCTGTGCCGTAATTATCTGTTTGAGAAAAATCATCACATAAATCTTTCATATCATCTATCAAACCTTTTTTGATGCCAAACATCCCCCCAAGAATAAATGCATTATGATAAGGGTGGTCTCTCATAATATGAAAAACCATCCCGCTTTCTTCAAACTCTTTTACAGCTGAAGATTCCCTAAGAGAGAGTCTGCTATCTGTATCCCTACAGATCATGATAGAAACATCATTGTCAGAAATGGCTTCAAACCTCCAAAACATTCCAGTCCAGTCAGCTTTATTAGTTTTTATGATAACCTCTGTGCCTTCTACAGATTTTAATTGATCTACATACGTTTTATCAACGTTTTTATGAACATAAAATCTAGATATCCAATCTGGATAGAAACGCTTCCTGAGTTCTGCATTTTTAACAGCCCCAACGCAATATTTAGGATTATCGCCCCAAAGTGAATAAGAAATTATTTTTTTCATGAGTATTTCAGCCTTATCTCTATAACTTCACTTTGAGCTTTTCCGAGTGTTTCTTTTTTTCTTGAGATCGAATTTGGGTTTGCGTAATACAAGCCAAACGTATCATCTATTTTGCTTAGCTTCCCTCCTCCAGTTAAAACTCTAAACCACATATCATAATCAGCGCTTGAAAAATAAGAAGTGTCGAATAAACCAAACCTGTCGTGTATAGATTTTTTCCATACAGGTAAGCAATGAGGGGAATTACAAATCATTTGATTCTTTATGGAACCATCGAGGCAGGGCCACATTTTAGTACTATTTGAATATTCAAAAACCTCATTAGGCTCTGAGGTGACCTTAACATGCCCATAGCAAACGTCAGAGTCTGGATTATTCTCCAAAAAACAAACTTGATTCTTTAATGAGGTGACTGATCTTCTATCATCCACATTCCAATTAGCGATGATATCGCTTGAGGATAATTCGATGCCTTTGTTCCAAGCTTCGTAAACATTACACTCTCCAATCTTGGAATATTTAAACGGGTGAAGATTTAAAAATGGTTTTATAATTTCATAGTCCTGCTCATAACCTTCAGGATTAGCATCTAGAAGTAAAACTTCTGATTCTGGAAAAATAAATTGACGTTTTACATCAATCAGGAAATCATACAGAAAATCAGAAGCTTTATAAATAGAAGTTATTATAGATACTCTAGGCTTCATGCAATGCATGATTATAGCCTAAACCTCTTCTTCTTCAATAATTTCTCGCACACTCTCCAAAAAGGGAAAGGCGTTTAATAAGTCTTGATGATCAGCAAAACCTTCATCATCCCAGACCCACTCACTATAAACTTCTTCTTCATCCCAAGCTAGGACTTCATTAGAAACCATCTGGCTGACAGGCTTTTTCGACCAAAACCTGCAACTCCAATAACGAGGGGTTGTTTTATCTTTAGCTGTATCGCATTTATGTCTAGCTCTAAAGCTGCGACGACGAGCTGGGTCATCACGTTTGATTTCCATGTTAGGGTCACCAAACTTAACCATAATCACATTACCAGTCTTTGGATTTTTTACATAAACCCCATACTTCTTTTTCCCGTCTTTTAGTCGGAAAGGCTTATTTAAAGTTTTCTTTTCTGCTTCTGTGTATTCAAGATCTTCTGTTGAATCATCTTGATCCCACTCATTAGCTCCAGCCATAACTAGATCAAGGTGGGCGATATCAAACTCAATATTAGCGAAATCAATAAAAGCTTCCCCCTCTTGCTCAAGATAATAGTCTTCAGAGCCTTTTGCTACATCTTGATCAGCGGCACGGTAAGACTTTTTGACTTTACCCCCCTTGACCATTTTAAGGAACATGTTAACGCGAGCCATAGCCCACTGACCTCTAGTCTTTCCGGGGCGGTGGCTAGAGGAGAAAGCGCCAGCGCCACGACGATAAATCTTCTTGAGTTGACCTAAAGTAACTTTTTTAGAGTGCTTCTCGTTATGCTCTTTAACTTTGTTTTTTAAAGATGTGACGACTTTTTCTGAAAAGGTAATAGATCCACCTTTCTCACCCGCAGAGCCAGACTTATTCTTGCTAGAACCCTTCTTCTTTTCAGAAGGTTTAGCTGGTGTTTGAGCGCTACTCTTGGGTCCACCACGTTTTGCGGCTTCACTTAACGCTAAAAGCTCTTTAATTTTCTTAGAAAAGTCCAACTCCATTGTATTTTCCTTTACACTTATTTTAGATATAAATGAAATCAACCTTCACAAGATTTACATTCCATCATGGATCTTGCTAATTCTTGACTAGGATTAGCGCTTCTTTGGTAGTAAAACCCCTTCAATCCGCTTTCCCAGCCATAAATCATTAGCTCACTAACTTCTTTTGCAGGGATTTTTGGAGCCACCATGATATTAAGAGATTGCCCTTGGTCAATATACTTTTGTCTTTGGGCCGCTTGAATAACGATTTCTTTTTGGCTGATTTCTCCGAAGGTCTTGAAGATATCTTTTTCTTCATCCGAAAGGAAGAGTAAGTGTTGGACGGAACCGCCAGTTTCAAGGATACTCATCCAAGTCTCTTGATTGTCCTGACCCTTTTCAGATAGGAGTTTTTTGAGGTAAGGGTTTTTGAAGGTGAATTTTCCTTTGGCAAGATTTTTAGTGAAATAATTACCATTGAGCGGCTCGATAGATGGAGAAACCTGACCCAAGATAAACGAGCTACTTGTAGTTGGAGCAATAGCTAAGGTGGTAGTATTTCGACGACCATACCCCTCACAATACATAGGCTCCCCTAAAACTCGCGACAATTCCGCTGTAGCTTCATCTGCACGATTGCGAATAGTCTTCCAAATAGAACTATTCTGCATTTTAGCCTCCATACTTTCAAAGCCAATCATCTTACTTTGTAGGTAAGAATGCCAACCAAGAACTCCCATGCCTAAAGCTCTGTGGCGCTTGGCGAAGTTGTGAGAAGACTCCATGAATGGAATACGTTTTGTTTTTAGAATATACTCCTCCATCACTGCGTCAAGAAACGCAACTAATGTCTCAACAGCGTCAGTCTTTACAATATCATCCCATCTAACTAGATTCAGAGAGGATAAACAACAAACAAAAGATTCATCTTCTTTTGATGGCAAGCTGATCTCATTACAAAGATTAGAAGCATATATCTTCATGTCTTTGTCTTGATAACATTCTGGCGCGTTATTGTTGGCGGTATCTTGGAAGAATAAGTATGGATAGCCAGTTTCAAACCTCTTCTTAATGATTAAAGCCCAAATCTGACGCTTATCAGAGTCGCCCCCAATCATTGATTTCATCCATTCATCTGTAATAGTCACAGCAAAAGACATGTCTTGAATCGCATTGCCTTCACTCTTAATACGAAGAAACTCTTTTACGTCAGGATGTTCAATAGGGAGGTAAGCTGCGAAAGAGCCACGACGAACATTGCCCTGAGAAACAACAGAAGCAACCTTATCAAATAGTTCCATAAAATGGACTGCCCCAGAAGACTCTCCACCAGAATTAATTGGTGCGCCACGCTCGCGAAGATCACCAAAGTAAGCGGAAGTCCCCGATCCATGCTTAGTTTGCATGCCTACCTCACACTGTTTAGCTAAAATGCCATCCATCCTATCAGGAACATAAACTCCGTTACAAGATATGGGCAAACCTCGATCACGACCAAAATTAGACCAAACAGGGGAAGCTAAGGAATAAAATCCCTGCTTCATATAACCCTCAAACTTGTCAGCGAACCCGGTTATACCGAGATACACTTCGGCGGTCTCTGCAATATCACGGATTCTCCGCTCTGGAGTTTCACCTTTTTTTAGATAGCCCCTTTCAAGAAATAATCTTGAGTCATCATTTAGCCAATAGTAATTAGTCATTTAGAACAAGTCGTCTACGTTGAACGTCTGTGAATTTTTTGAATACTCGACTGGTCGAGAATAAAAGAAGTCGGTGGCATTATTGCCAAGCAACTCCTCTTCAAACCAGATTGTATCTTTCAGTAGATTTTTGTCAACATCGAAAGCTTGCTTAAAGCCAATTTTTTGTAAAGAATCATTGATCCTATTTTTAATGAATTCTTTTAGGATCGGGGCGTTAAGACCCTTCTCTTGAATGCCGTTAACCATCCAATCGATCATTTTGCTCTCAGCTTTAAAAGCTTGTTGAGCTTCGTCGAGAATACGCTCTTCCAACTCCCCGTCAAAAAGCTCAGGATGCTCTTCACGAATGGTGTTGATAATTTTCATTCCAACTAAAGCATGAACGTTCTCCTCATTGCGGGTATACTTAACCTGTTGATCGGTATCCTTAAGAACATTCTTAAAGCGAGCAAAGTGGTTAATGATGTAGAATTGAGAAAACAGTGATACATTCTCTACAAAAAGGGTGAATAGGATTAAAGCGTAAACATACTGCTTCTTACTATTCTTGTAGAATTTATGGGTGTACTTCCGAAGGTAGTTTACTCGACCCTCAATGAAGTCCAGTTTAAGATTCTCTTCAAAAACCTCTTCTAACCCAAGAACTTCCAAAAGTCGCTCATAAGCGTTATTGTGAATAACTTCAACATTAGCCATGACGAATCCAAGATCACTAAAAGAAGGATGAGGAAGGTTATCGCCCAACTTGCTCCAGAATTTCTTAACGGCGACTTCAATCTGCCCAATAGCTGAAAGAGTCCTAACAATAATCTCTTTTTCCTGCTCACTTAATACCACGTTAAAGTCTTGCAAATCAGAGGTAAAACTGAATTCTTTATCAGTCCAAAACCCATTGTGCATTGCTTCAATAAACTCTCCTGCCCAAGGATAATGGTCAGGCTTCCGCGATATTTGTTCTTCGAAAATCATGTTAGCGTTAGTTACACTATTAACTGATATTCGTCTCTTGTCGAGTTAAAATTTTTTGATTTTTTTTCTTGACACAATTTCAGATACCTATATAATATCGTTATACGATCTGTTTCCGCGAGGATTCGTGGTCTTTGAAGAAAGGCTTCTGGTTTAGATGACGAATAAGTAAAGTAGAACGTATAATATTATTATATATTATATTATATTATTATATATTGTATAGGGCATTTTTTTAAAGATGGAAACAGATCAAGAATTAATAGATAGGGTTAAAGAAGATCAGGACAGCAACAGTCTGGTCGAAATAATCGAAAGGCATTCAGGGATTTACCACGATATGGTAGATAGGTTTATGTCGGGGAGTAGGAATACCGCCGAAAGAGATTCTCTTCTTGAGGATAAAGAGTTTACAATATACAACTCAGTAATGAAGTACGACTCATCAAGAGGTGCTAAATTTGCAACATACCTAGCTAATGAGGCGAAATGGAAGTGTTTGAACACGTTAACCAGAAATAAGAAGTTTCAAAAATGTTCTCTAGAAGATATTTTGAAACAGCCTCAGTCGGAAGGTGACCGACAAGTGCATGAAAATTATGAGGTCTTTTCTTTGTTTAAATCCTTTCTGCAAAAAGAAAAGGACAAAAGAATGGAAAAAATTATTGACATGCGATATAATGGCGTGTCTAATAAGCTTACACCTTGGAGGAAGATAGCGAAATCACTCGATATGAGCATTCAAGGAGTAATCAACATTCACAATCGGTGTTTGTTGAAATTCAAAAAGCAATCAGAAAATTATGTATAATAGCATTACATCAGTAGGGTATCTTGTAAAAGATCCAGAGACTCGTCAACTTAATGGCGGGAAGTCGGTAACACGCCTCCGTGTTGGAATCTCTCCAAGCAACGCCAAAACCAAATGCTTCATTGATCTTGAGGTTTGGGACAAGCTTTCTGAAATCGCATCCAAATACCTTACAAAAGGTCGTGAGTTTGTGTTTTCTGGTGAGCTTGCTATGGACACTTGGGAAAACAAGGATACGGGTAAACCTCAATCGAAATATTTTATCAGAGGCAATAATATTCAATTCTTGAATTCTGGTAAGAAGGACGATAGTCAATCTTCTGATTCATCTCCTGCTCCTGCTGCTGCTGGTCCAGCATCTGACGATGAGCCTCCCTTTTAATGAAGATTTTAGTTGAAGCCCCTATCAACTCGTTAAGCCTCGGTAATGTTTCTTTTAACATTATCCGAGAGCTTTTCGATAGGGGTCATGACGTTGGTATTTGGCCAACAGGTCAAGTAGATATTAAGGCTTACGACATTGAGGAAGGCTTAAAGAAGAAAATAGAAAATAGCATTAATAATAGGCATGACTATCTTAGTGAAGATGTACCAAGTTTAAAAATTTGGCATTTAAATGGGTCTGAGAACAGAAAAAACTGTAAACAATATTTGTTAAGCTTTTATGAATGCAACCAACCGACAGACATTGAAAAGAAACTTTCTGAATCTCAAAACGAGACGTTCTTTAGTTCTTCCTGTGCTTCTGACTTGTTTGGCGGCATGTTCTGCCCATTGGGTTTCGACAAAGATTTCAAAGAAACAAAAAAAGAATATCTGAGTGGTATTACCCATTTTGGTTTGATGGGTAAGTTTGAACATAGAAAGCATACTGCTAGAATTATTCAAGCTTGGTTAAAGAAGTATGGAAATGATCCAAAGTATCAATTATCTTGTTTAGTCACTAACCCCTTCTACAAGAAGGAGGATATGGACAAGACCATCAATACTGTATTAGGTGGGCAAAGATATTCTAACATTAACTTTCTACCTCATTTAGAAAAAAATTCTGAAGTTAATGAGTTTTTAAATGCAATCGATATTGATCTTACAGGACTGTCTGGAGCAGAAGGCTGGAATCTCCCTTCTTTTAATGCAACTTGCCTCGGCAAATGGAGCATTGTTCTTAATGCCACATCTCATAAAGATTGGGCTACTGAAGATAATTGTATCTTGGTTGATCCTTCGGGAGAAGTGGATTGTTACGATAACGTCTTCTTTAAGAAGGGGTCTCCATTTAATCAAGGGACTTTTTATGACTGGAAAGAGGATGATGTGATCAAGGCGATGGAACAAGCTGAGAAGAAAGTGGGACAAGTTAACACAGAGGGACAAAAGTTGGCAGACAAGTTGACTTACAAGAACACTGTTGATGTCATTTTGTCCCGTATTTCCAAGGATTTCGATCTGGCATAGATCCTGTTAAAAGGTTTGCATGATTAATACATTATTGTACGACTTATTTAATGACCACGGTTTTAAAAACCAAAACTATGTTGAAGACAAAGGGGATTCTTTCGAGTTAAAAGTTGAGCTTGCTGGCTTTTCAAAGAAAGATGTCGATATCGAAGCTACTGAAGATAAGCTTACGATTGAGACAAAACCTGAAGATGGAAAGAAGGCTTTTTCTGTCCAACTTTTCAAGAAGGTCGAGACGGAAGCTATTACCTGTAAAATGGATAATGGTTTGCTAATTATGAACCTGCCTAAAAAAGGAAGATTAAAACCAACTAAAATTAAAATCAATTAAAATCAACGGGGGTGGAAACGCCCCCGTTTTTATTTATAATAAAATATGCCTTTATATACCTACAAGCATCCTGATACAAACGAACATAAAGACGTTTTTCAATCTATGAATGAAGAGCATATTTATGTAGATGGTTTTGGGACCGAGTGGAAACGGGTCTATTTTGCCCCCAACGCCTCTATCGACTCCAACATTGATCCGTTTAGCCAAAGGCAGTTTACGGACAGTACAGGAGGAAAGAAGGGTACTGTAGGTGACATGCTTGATTACTCAGCGGAGATGAGTCAAAGACGAGCAGAAAAATCTGGAGGAAAAGATCCAGTTAAGCAAAAATACTTCGATGATTATGCCGCCAAGAGAAATGGTCAACGTCATACAGCGGAGAAGAAACAGACTTACGAAAGTAAGAATGTTAAGATTGAGTATGATTAATTAGTTATTTCGTGACTAAACGATAAGGAATAAGTCATTTGATTATTCACGGCCATGTTGTAAGCGGAACTCTCAAGCTTTAAATCGGAAAACGAAAAGGTGTGAGTGAAATCTTCCCCAGTATCTACAACCTCTATATTGAAATCATAACCAGACTCAGCTGTAATTAGATTAGCTATCTCTCCAGTCGCTAAACCTGAAACTAAAAACTCAACACTTACAGAAGAGGTAAGTGGGTACTGAACCTTTCTTCCGTAAGGGTAATCACTACCAAGACCAAATAGATCAACTCTATTAATTGGAATATCAAATGAGAACGACTGTAGATGAGCGTCCCCACTAATAGGCGCTCCGCCTATCTGTAGATTTTGAAGAGTTGAGTTTACTTCTGTAGGGGAGCAAAGAGGTGGGTAAAATCTATTTATTCCTGTGTAGTCTCCAAACCCGCTAATGCTAGATTGTGTTAATTTTACTCGTCCAACGTTATTGTTATTTCCTGAATCAAGATTAATTGCTGGTATATCGTAGATAGCAGAAGCATCTGTTTGAATATTTACATTAGAGCATTTATATGAAGTAGACGCAACTGGTACAGATCCTATAGAAAAACCTAAAGAGTAATTTGTTAAAAACGCATTTCCTATACAGATTACTTCAGAAAGATTATTATTAGGTATACCACTATTTTCAATAATATCCGATCCTTGATCAGGATGATTTGCTATATAAAAGTTTTGATCTTCATTAGTGTAGCCACTAAAAAAAGCCGATTTTGCTATACCTGTTTGATCATTTATTAAGCCTAACATGTTTTCATTCAACATCGCTGGGGTATAGTAATAACTTATAGATAAATCAACATCTGGCATCCTAGTTATATCGTTAATAGCTAAACTCTTAGATCCAACTTGCTTTGACTTTTGTCTTTGCTGAGAAAAACCGACACCCACGCTTTGAACAGCGCTCATGTAAGCGCCACTCATATCGCTTCCAATTCTATCACCAGTAGTAAATGCTGGTCTTTGCCCAGCAATCACAATTGAATTGTTACTCTTTAAAATATTTCTAGCCATTTTAACTTCCTGTTGGGATTACACCTAAAACATCTTCTACTAACGTCACGGATAAATCGTGCGCGTTGAAATACTTCCATGTATGACTCCACTCTGGGCAATACATAGCTTTTGGTCTATTATAGACTGATTCTATATCATGTCTAAACCTTCTGTATCCAGCTTTATTCTCTAAGAAGTGCAACATACACTTAAGTTGTTTGTCGCTGATGTCAGTGAAGTCATACCTAAGCTGGAATGAAGCGTTGTTATCTTTTGTTTTAACTCTTTGCTTAAAAGAGTTCTTAAACTGTAAGACTTCGTTTTTTAATTGAACATCATTTTGCAAACCAATATCAGGCTTGAAGAAGAAGTTCTGAGACCATGCTGAGCTAGCCCCCGTTGGGGAATTTAAATCAGTAGACGAGTGAGTTTCTGTACAGTAATAATAGTTATTTAGCTTATTAGAGCTTATGCCAGTGTAAACAACATCATACTTTTCATAAGAGGTAGAGTAAGCGTAGTCTTGAAAATCTAAATTAACAAAATTCATCCCAGACCAATTAAATAAATTTGGAGCTTGATCTACAGAATAAGAAACAGCGACTTCATAATGCTGATTATTTACATGGTTAACCGCATATTGGTCAGAAACCCCAGACATAGATTTATAAATCCCGCTATTATCTATATTAAACTCAAACAATTGGTTTCCATTTTTACTCTCGATAAATGCAGCTAGTTTCTGAGTATTGGCTTCATTTAAATCGTACCGTACATCATACTGAACCTCTAGACTATTCATCGAGTGGGGTATGGAGTTGATTTGAAAATCATCAACCTCATACATAAAATTCTTAGACTTAAAAGAAGCTTTAGAACCGTAGACAGGAGTTAGACTAAGACCTGAATAATCAGACTGAATCGTAACTCCAGAAATATTTGAGTCCCTGTTGTAAAATAAATCAGAAGCCATGACCAATATAATTTAAATTTAAAATAGTAGAACCATTATCAGAAGCTGATATAGATTCACTTACTAGTGTAGCGTTAGGGATCGTCAACTCTTGAAGATTCGAACCATCTTTCCTGTTGATATCAAAAACAACAGTTTTGTTT
>Ga0208013_1000601_pt1 | contig 19240 bp, 8 predicted proteins | sample 16_taG_FD_184091 | JGI IMG/M metagenome (GOLD analysis project Ga0208013, IMG submission 184091) | Marine viral communities from the Subarctic Pacific Ocean - 16_ETSP_OMZ_AT15313 metaG (SPAdes) (version 2) | ecosystem: Environmental > Aquatic > Marine > Oceanic | place: Pacific Ocean | collected...
AATGTCATTAAAGCGTCACCACCAAGCGCAAATAACTTAATATTTAAGTTGTCTAAGTTTGATAAATAATTAGCACTTATATTAGCGCTAGGACCATTAGTCATCCCAGAGAATGAAGCATTTATACTAGATGTGATATTTGAAGTAGACGATGTTGATTCAACTAACAAATAGAAAACTCGACCATAAGTAACATCAGATATATAACAAGCAGGATTTCCAGGACCAATATAAATCTCTAAATCTTGAGGTGTAACTGTTGGAGCAAACAAATCATCATAACTTGCCGGCAAATCAAAACTCATAGTATAATAAGATTGAGACAATCTAACTAACACTCTATTGTAATCATGATTACTAGAAAAACCTAGATCTGATTGAATCGCTACTCCATATGCAGTAAAATCTACACCAAGAGATAACGCTAATTGCCTCTCAGTATGTACTTCTTGCATGCTAAAACTAATATTAGCTGGGATAGTTGTTGGAGCACTATATATAATATCATTTAATGCTTGTACAACTTCAGACTTAACTACTTCATTTACAGTAGCAGAACTATTCCAAGTACCACCTAACATATCTATAGAGAAAGTTCCAGGTGCTCTGTCAACAACGATAACATCAGGTGTTGCATTCTTTAATGAACCTCCTTGAAGTAAATTACCTGGGTAAACTACAGACGAATTAGGATTAAACAGTGGAAACTCTTGTAATCCTTTTACTATATTAAAAGATTCTGTGGTACATGCCCATAAGCTATCTCCATTTACAACAGTATCTATAGTAACTGATCTCGTTTCAGAGTTTATTGGGTCATCAAACATACCACCATTCTCTACAACATCTTGGAAAGAAGTTTGATTATTTTTTTTACAAGAGAATATTATTAAAAAAGATATTAAAAAGATAAAAAGATTTTTCATTGTTTTATTTTATTGTTTTAGTTGTTTCACCATTATTCCATATTTGGATTACTATACCAGGTTGGTTCGAGTTAATCTCTTTACCAAACACGTCAATCTCTTTAATCACTTGTTTTCTATCTTCTTTTACATATACTGCTATAGGAGAGAATATCTCATTAACTCCATCATGGTCAACTTGATTCAATCTATAATAAGAATATCCTTTACTTGGGTTTTGATCTAAAATAGAGTATGACATTTGGGTGTTACTATTCCCAGCTCCTGTCACAGTTTTTATTATCTCCCAATCAACTAAGTCTAAACTCTTTTGGATTTCAAATCGGTCGTTGTTTACTTGAGATGCAACCACCCATTCTAAAACTACTCCATCTAAACTTACTTCACTGTTGAATGAAACTAAATCAATAGGTAATGGTATCCCACAATCCTCACGTGGACTCCAAAGTCCTCCACCTAAATTAAGATAATAATAACCATATTCATTATCAGAAAACCACCATCCAGTAAATTCAACATATCCTCCACCTTGAGGTCTTTCTAATATACCATTGTTATCAACTAACTCTTGAACTGTAGTGAACGGAGGTTGAGGTAATAAATCATGTCTACCTTTTGCTGGTATAGTAGAACCGTCGCAATCAGGTAATCCCATTTCATCAACTCGCTGCCATATCACTTGTCCCCAGCTGATGTTTAAAATAAAAAATAATAAAATTGTAATTAGTTTTTTCATCCTCGTTGTTTTTTTAATTTAAAATGTAATTCTTTATCTAGTTCCTTAACGTGTTTCTTTAACTCTTTAATCTCTTCCTCTGATCTTCTTATATGTTGTTCCATCCATTCTCTCTTTAGATTAACCTCATTAATATCAGATTGGATAGCAAAGTAAACACTAACAAAAGAAGTAACAAATATAACAACGCTAATTAAAGTTTTTAGATCAATTTTCAACTCAGTGTTTTCACTTATTTTCATCCTTCATTAATTCTAACAATTTATTAACTCGATCTTTTTCGTATTTTAAATCTCTAATTTCAGATTTAGATAAACCCAAACTATCTAATTTGTGTACTTGTTCTGCTTTATTTAAATCCTTGTATTTTTTATGTTCTTTTTCTTGTGCTACTTTCTTTTTCTCAGCTTCAGACATTGTAGCTATTTTCTTTTCTTCTTCTTTTAGGATTTTTTCTTGTTTGATTTCTTTTTTACGTTTCTTGTCTTTAGCTCTTCTTTCTTTTCTTTCCTCTGTAGAATCAAGTTCCCAATTAGCCCAACCTAAAATATTAGCCACACGTTTCCAAGCTTCATTATTACTATCTAAAGCGCTTTGAATATTATCCATTTTCTTATAGAATCTATCCACAGGAATATTAGTTAAAGAAGATATTATATAAGCAGCAGATTTATAAGCAGGATCTTTCATACTCCATGCAGCTTCATCATGTTTCCAACCTTCATATTTCCAGTTGCTACCAGCTTGACGTAATTTACTAACTTTTATATCTATTGGAGGAGAAAAGTTAAGTAGTTCCATAGCGGCAGCGTCATAGTCAGCACCTGGATATCCTTCTTTTTGAGATTCTTCAATAGCTTTTTTAGTTATAGCAATTAAAGTTGAAGCAGCAGTTCCCCATATACCAAGTCCTCTAATAATATTATCCATCATTGAGTTACCCATTTTCATGTACTTCTTTCTTTTAACTTCATCTGGTTCTTCCTCATCATCAAACGCCATAGCAAACATAGCCTGCTGTAAAGCAACAAACATCATGTTCTGAATAGCACCGTAATAAATCATTTTAGATATATGTGTCTTAGCATCTCCTCTACCATTCTTTAAATCTAAGAAAGCTTTTTTCATTATCCTATTGTACTGCATAGGAGTATTAGCGAAAGCTAATATAACTCTTCCTAAAGCAGAAGCTTGTTGCTGTGAGATACGATCAGGACGAGCAGACTGTTGAGATTCTTCAGCTACTTCTCTAAAATCTAAATATGCTTTAGCTTCAGCATCAGCTTGAGTCATGCCTTGCTTAACATATTTTTGAATTCTATTTCTATAAAAAGTAGCGCCACCAGAAGCTATAGCAAAGCTATCCATAATCTGAGTTACAGTAAAACCTTTTTGTAATAAATAACTAATAACTGCTTTACCTTTATTTTTTGATGTTCTTGCTGCATCTGCTATTTCAGATTCACTAACGTTTATTTTAAGCCCATTACGTCTATCTATTAAGAAGTCAGAGTTCATTAACCTCATAAAGTCTTTCCAATATCTAGGTTGATTAGCAAAAGCAACACCAGCTTTTAATGGATTGTTATCACTCCAATTTAAGAAGTTTACTGCAGACAAGGTTTGTAAAATACCTGACCTCATGTTTAAGAACATGACAGTACCAACAGAATTGTTAATATAATCTAACAATTGATTTTCTAATCTATTACCTGTGCTAGTTCTGTTTTTACCAGTTTCCATTCTACGAAGCATATCTTCTAATGCTTCTCTATATTTAGGACCGTAAACAGCTTCTAGTTTGTTTAAGTTCTTTTCAGAGAATATTAAATCTTTATTAGCTTTCCATTGTTGTAAATATTCACCTCTACCTTCAGTTCTAAGACCATCTAATAAATCTGTAGATATAGTACCAGCTAACCAATCTTTACCTGGTTTAGCATATCCATCACCTTTGTTAATAGCAATTAATTGATCAGCAAAAGTTTTTATACCTGGGTTTTTTGTAATAAAATCTAACATTTCATTTAAATCTGCTTTAGATAATCCTGGTATGTCGAAACCTTGCATATGCCACGTAGCAACTCTAGCTAAATCTTGATAAGTCCATTTATCAAAAGCTTTTTTGTTTAAATTCTTAGGTATACTACCGCCTTTGACTAAAGCTTTTTTAAGAGCTTTAAAATCATTACTCAATCTATTTTGTTTACGAGATAAATTCTCCATAGCTCTACCGTATGGATCTAATAGATTTTCTTTAAACCAAGCCATTTGTAAATCCCCCACTTTTCCTTTCCCTAGCAATGGATACAACAACCCAACAAAGTCTTCTGCTGATGGAGCTATCCAAAACTTCCATCTACCTTTTTTAGCTCCAACTGTTTTAGCTTTAGCGGCAGAATACTCCTTAAAAGAATCTATACCACTTTTATGTTCTATTATATCATTAAATACTTTACTAGCGTTTTTACTGAACTTAATCTTAGCTTGCTGAACTTTAGATTTAACATCAACTAAGTCCATTACTTTTTCCACTGCTTTCACATTTCCTAAATGATCATCAGCAAAGTAAAAGTCATTATAACCTTCAGCTGCTTTATTAACCATCCAACCTGACTTAGCTAATGGCGAGCTATCACCTAGTCCAGTAATATTTTCAATAGGTATGTTAAGACCTAACGCATCTAAAAACTCTTTAATAGCAGGAGCAGCTTCAGCTGATCTAGCAGTAAGAACAAACATGTCACTAGTTCCACGTTTCTCAGCTATTGTTTCAGCAACCTTAAACATAGGACCTTTTCTACCGTCCATTACTTTGTTGAATTCAGAGAAGTCAAATTCAGCTCCTTGCTCTAACATTTGTGTTCCTTTAGCAGCATACTCAGCAGGTGTTATCTTACCAGTCTCACCATCAGGCATCGTGTATAATACATTACTTTTAGTTCTAGCTAGTGTGTCATCAAAGTCAAATACTCTAATCTTTTTAATTGGAGCATTAGGATCACGAGCAATATTCAAAGCTTGATCTAGTATTTCCGCTTGTCTAATAGTTTCTTCGTTATTCAAGTTTTTAGACTTCATTACTCCAGTACTATTTATCATAGTTTCATTTGCTGGAGTAGCATTTTTGGATTGTTCTATTTTTACAGGTAAAGCATCTTTTAATTGTGATTGAGCATCAGAAGCGCTTAATCCATTTTTTATCTGTTCTACTATTAGTTTGTTTTGTAAAGCTATAATGTCTGGAATGTTTCTATACTGTGGATCTACTCCGACATTATAATAATTAGTAAGTATAATTTTATTTCCTTTATTATCTAAAATTTCTATATCATTAAGATTGAAGCCAGGAACTTTAGCATATCTAATCCATCCACTTATTTCACCAATTAAAACTCTATAAAGATCTTCTTGTTGAGGACCTTCTTTCATTCCTAGTTCTTTAGCATTTACTTTATTGTCGTTTATTTTAGAAATAGGTCCTTGAAAATAGTTACGTGATATTCCAGTAAAATTATCTTCAATAACATTGTTAGAAGCTAAAAATAAAGCTTGCTTTGCTGTTAAACTAGCCCCTAGCGCATGTTCTTCTGTTATTTGACCTGATGATAATTTTTCTATACCTAACTGTCTAAAAGTTACAGGAGCTATTTTCCTCATAAAGTGAGCTTGCTCAGCAGCTGTTGTACGCAACATACCTACCGCAGCTGGTATTATATTCCCGTCTGCGTTTTCTATTCGAGTAAATATTTCTTTTAGTACTTTTTCTTTAATTAAATTATTATCTATATTTTTTTGACTACCAAAATAAGAGTTAAACTTTTTTGATTTTTGGCCTATTTTTTCTAAAGCTATATCTAAATTTTTTATAGGCGGTCCATAATCTGAATCTTCAAAATTTTCATTTAAATACTCTTCAAAAACTTTTCTATGTTCAGGTTGTAATTTACCTTTTTTAGAAACTTTAGTAGGACTTTCATCTCTAAAAGGGAATTTATATGATTTTTTTCCTTTATTAGGGCCTGTTTTTATAGTTTTACCAGCACCATAAAATGCTCCAGAATTAAGTATAAAATCTTTTGGAAACACCTTAACTAGTTTAGGAAATTCTTTTTCTTTCCATTCTTTAAGTTCTTTTGGATTATTAAAGTTGTAATTTTTGCCACCTTCTTCTTGAGAAAATTTACTCCAAAATTTTTGATCACTTATATAATCTTCATATAACCTTTGTTCAACACCACTATCAACAATATCTTGTTCTATTTTAGGAGCTTTATTTATGTCCTTACTAAACATTACCTTAGACTTACCTTCAGCAATTTCTTTAGGTGCGGTAGGTGTAACTTCTCTTATAGCTTGATTAGTAAGTAACTTACCTGTTTGATCTACTAAAGCTTTAATTCTAGAACTAGTATTTCTATCAGATACGTTTGGTTGACCAGCTGGTGTAATACCAAACACTTCTAAGAACTCACTAGCTTTTATATTAGGTTTTTTATTCTGCGTAGCTAAACCTTGTGTACTACCTGTTTTAGCAGCTTTAACTCTACGACCTTTTGTATAGAAAGCATCTAGCAATACTTTTTGTACACCAGTAGCTTTACCACCTACAGTTGTACCTTCTGGTAACATAGCTAATAATATGTCTGCATTTTTCATAATAAATGCTTGAGCATTTTTAACATCAGCTTTACTTAAGTTACCTGGCTTAGGTGCAATACCAAACATACGTTGTGTATCATCTGGCGCTAAATCTTTTAATGTCTTATAAGTTTTACCTTCTAAAACTGGTTTCATTTGCTTAACCTTTTCAGATATTTTTTTAGCCGCGTCACCTAATCTTTCAGCAAGCTTAATACCTTTTCTTACAGGTTTAGTTTCCTTAGTTGTAGTCTCTTCAACAGCTTGTTTCTCAGCTACTTCTCTTACGCCTTCCTGCTCCATGCTAATAGTAGGAGTTTTCTTAGCGACTTTCTTAGCACCAGTACCTACTTTTAAACCTAAGTACCCACCAACATAACCAGCAAGATCTGTATTTTGTTCTGGATTAAATGCTTGTATATGCTTCATTAAAGGCTCAATAGCTTCAGACGCTACTTCCATAGGATCAGTGGCTTTCTTATTGATAGCGCTAGCTATCATATCAGGATAATACATATTGATCATATCTCCTAATACTCTACTACCTTTAGGAGAATCTAAAAAGTCTCTCCATTGCTCATTGTTTTTACCAGCTGCATCAGCTTTATATATATCTGTTACATCAACATTTCTTTTATCTTGACGTTTAGAACGCTCTCCTTTAGTTTCACCTTGAACAAATTTGGAAGAAATAACTTTACGTTCAAGATCTTCTTGCAATGATTCTATTATTTTTTTGTCTTTTTGTTTACTAGTTAAATCTTTAAAAGGTGATATTCTTGGTCTTTTCTTTACCTTTGCTTTTTCTTTCTCAGTAATTTTAACTTCACTTTTTAAAACATGCGCAGCCAATCCTTTTAACTCTCCCGTGTTTAGGAAATCACTAAAACTTAATAACATGTCAAAGACATCTTTACCACTCTTTATCTCATTATTTAAATCGTTCTTGTCTCCTTTAGTTAACTTAGACATACGTTCAGATAACTTCCCTCTTAACGTCATATCGGATTTAATATCTCTCTTTCTAATATAATCATTTAAAGCTGCTAGTTTTTCTTCAGCTATTCGTATTGGTGATTCTCCAGCATAATCAGTTTCAACTTTTTGTAGTATTTCTTTAACTGGTTTGTACTTTTTACTAGCCCAACTACTTAAATCATTGATAAGCGCAAGAGCATTAGGGTTATTTTGGACAAACTTATTAAACAAAGAAGCATGTCCTAACTCGTGCGAATGAACAGTATAGTTTCCACCTTTACTATGAAGAGCATTGTTCTGCATTTGCACTGTCATAGGTACAGTAAACTCCTTACCATCTTTAGTTTTTAAAATTGGCATTGTAAACCCATGAGCAATCTCATTTGATTTATCTTTTATATCTGTAAATGTTTCAGTAATTAAATCTATCGCTAATTTCTTTTGTTCTAAAATCTCTGGAGTTGGTTCACTGATTTCTTGTTGAGCCATTTGTTCTTGAAAGTGGTTTTCAATCTCCTGGTAAGCTTGCGCTTCAGCGTCCTTAGCATTTTTCGCTGATACAATCTTTATTTCATCTGTTAAACCTAACTCACTATATAAAACCTGCGCAGCTCTATTAACTCTAGTTTGTTCTCCAATGTAACCAGCGTGAGATATTATTCTGTTTTTATGAGCTTCATTAATATTAATTAAATCCATTTGTGTTTCAATAATACTCTTCTTGGTTTTCTCATCTAACTTTGGATTAACATTAACTTCATCAATCTTTCTTTTAGCTTCATGATTTTTTACTTCAATATCAATAAGCTTTTGGATTTTACCTGTATTTACTAAATCATCAATTCTTTGATCACTAACCTTTTTTGCTTCAATGTTTTCTTTTACTAAACTTTCTTGTTCTGCTCTAACCGCTTTCAAAGCCTCTTTAACTGACAAGTCTTTCTGGTTATCTAGCAATAATGCATCTACTTGCCTATGTAGTTCTAATAATCTAGCACTGTTTTTGTTTATTATTTGATATTCTTTATTTGTTTGGAAACCTTTAACTATATTACCAACTAACGCTGGTGCTTGAAACATACCACCAGACATTAAACCACCACTAATAGATGCTTCTGTAACTCCTTGTAGATATGAAATATCTTTTCCTAATAAGTTTATATCAACCCAGTTTTGACCTAGTTGAGCTAATCCTTCTGCTGCGGATTCATCACCGACACCTTTCATATACTTTTTACCGAAGTCTAAAAAAGAGTCTGACTCTAAACTATATTGCCCTGTTTTCTTAGCGTTAATATTAAAAGCTTTCTTAAAGTTTTTAGCTCCAAACTTTAATTGACTCAAAGCAACTTTCTCTGTTAAGAATTCTGCACCACCATATAATAATCCAGTAGCGTAAAACTTCCACGGGCTTATATCCATTTTATCATAAACTGCTTCTCCTTGCTTTATAGATTCAGTTGCATTGTAAATACCTTGAGACATCTCTTCATCCATCTCATGAAATTTATTACCCATTGCTCCTACACTAACTAAACCTAAACCTATACCTCCAGTGCTCGCGGTGATAGCTGTGTTAATAACTTGATTAGAACCTAACTCTAACATAAATTGCCCAAAATCACTTAAAGAATCTATATCTTCTAAACTTATAGGTTCTGCAGTTTCGTCAGTTATTTCTTGAGCATTTTTGTAAATTTCATTAATCCCTTTATCAAGAAGGTCTTTTGAAGAACCATGTATGTTAGCTATCGGACGCATCCATTCAGGTAGTACCTCTAAGTCACTGTCATTACTTAAGTCAATATCATAAACTCTTTCTACCACACTTGCAACGCTTAACTCGCTGATAGCGCTACCTAAGCCAGCTATTAATCTTAATGATGTTGCAGCGATATTGTTGCTTGCTATTTCTAAAGCATTGTAAGTTCTTGTAGTTTCACCAGCTATTTCTTTTAATTGATTAGATTTAACTTTTAATTTTCCTAACTGCTTGTAACTATCAGTAAGATCTCTCTCTAAGTCAGGAAGCATATCCCGTAGCTCTTCAAGTCTAGCTACATCTTTATTAGATGCTTTATCTTTTTGTTGTAGAGCTCTAATCTCAGCTATAACACTTTCAGCTTCGACATGCAAAATACCAATGTTCGCTGTCTCTGCTTTTATATCTGGTTGTAAACTTTCGAAATCTTTTATAGCTTGATCAGTTAAAGAAGTTCTACTCTTCTTATAAGTTGAAGATGTAGATAAATCTACCACTCCTGCAGCGATAGCTGGCGCTGCGAGTGGTCCTAAACTTGCAATTTTAATTACTTTAAATACATTATCAACATCCAAAAAACCACCACCATGAAAGTCTTCGAATTCTTCTAATAATTGTATTCTGTTATCTCTTCTATACTTCTGCTCTTTATCTCTAATGTATAACTCTTTAGATTTTTTAATAATATTTTCTTCCGTTAGGGGTGCATAAGCTACTAGATCCGGGGTGTCATCAATTTCTTTTTGTAGAATTGTTTCAGCTTCTTCTCTAAAATCTTCATATGGTTTGTGTTCATAATATTCTACTTCTTCTACTATTTCGTCTAATTTTCGATTCCACACATACTTACCTGTACCTCTAGTTCTTTGAGTTGTTGTTGCAGCTTCATTCTCCCATTCTTCTATTTTCTCTTCTGGAATTTTTTCAGTATTTTTCTTCATTAACAAGTCGATATAGGTTTTACTCACAATATCTTTCTTACCTGTTTCTATGAATTCTTCTTTTAATTTCTCTACTTTTTCCTTTCGATCATCAATAGAAATAGTTGTATCACTGGTTATTTCTTTTACTTGCTGCTTGAATAGAGCAACATGCTTGTCTTTGTCTTCAATAACTCTGTCGCTTAAGTGTCGGGGCTCTATGATTTCTTCTTTCTCGTCAACTTCTACTTCTTCTTTAATTGGCGTGTCTATTACTTCTTCTTCTTCTTTAATCTCCGTGTCTACACCACCAGTTGATTCAGTTTCGTAACCTACAAGTTTATTAAAAGTCTCAATATCATCAGTATAACCTTCATTTTTAGCATTGTCATACATAACTTCAACAGCATCACTATTAGATTTCATTAGTGTTATGAATTCTTCAAAAGATCCTGTGTAACCTTCTTTCTTAGAGTTTTTATATAATACTTTTAATGCTTCTTTGTTCATTATTTTTTTGTATTAAACGTAGCCATTGAATCATTTAAGGTCTCGTCAAGAGTATAACCAGTCTCTTCAATAGCTTCTCTACCGTTTTGATCAACAATTTTATCAACAAAAATCTCTTTAAGTTTCTTTCTCTGATCATCGCTGTCTGTCCATTCACTACCACCAACCAAGTCTTGCCAAATACTTTCATTTAACATCACATCCAACTCTTCATCTAGCAACAAGCTCTCTTTTAAATCTTTATTAGCTTGCTCCCAATTATTTTTAGTAATAGTTTGTTTACCCTCAGGTGTCTTTGAAACAAACTTCATAGCTTTAGCTTTATATTTACCTTTGTATTTATCAAATACCTTTTTAGCTTCTTCACCATAACTTCTATCTACGTAGTTTATTAAATCTCCACCACCATTTTCTTTTGCTTTTAAGTAGCTTTGGCCATTAAGAACAAAACTCTCGCCTGTATCAGGGTTAATATACTCTATTACTTCCACACCATTTTCATACTTAGGAGTTAAGTTTGCTCCATCATTATCTCTAATATCTTTTATGAAAGCTAATCTTAATGCTCTTTCCTTTTGCACTGCTTCACTACCAGAATTTAAAATATCATCTTCTGCGGCATCACCTAACATCTCAGCCTCAGTATTTAATATCCCCATTAACACTGGTAATTGATTCACTCTCTTTTTAAATTTCCCTAACGCTGCTAAATACTCGTAATTATCCCCATCAATAGACTCAACCCCTAACTCATGTATTCTATCTAATTCAGCGCTTAGTATTATTCTTTGTTTATCGTCAAATCCAACTGAACCTGCACTTGGTAAATCAGATATAGAAACATCTACATCATAAAGATCCCTATTGATCTTATTTTTTTCTTTTTGTAACTGTTTACTTTCTTCTTCCTTTTTTAAATCTTCTTCTTCCTTTTTTAACCTTTGTGTTTTTTGGTAGGTTAAAGCTTTGGATGTTAAATCTTTTAAAGCAGATGTTACGGTAGCACCAGTTGAATCTACTATTTGTTGTGGATTTCTATAACTCATATTTTATTTATTTAAGGGTTAACGGCATTCCATATTTTCTCGCCTAATCCAATTTTATCTTCGCTACTTTCATCTCCAGCAGCCATCTGTTCCATGCCTAAACCAAATAAACCTTCTGACATTCCTGTTAGAGAACCAACCATGTTTTGCTTAGCTTGTAAATCATTCATTCTAGCTTCATCAATTTCTGCTTGAGCTCTATCTAATTGTGCTAAATCCCTCGCTTCTTCACGTTGCCACACAAGGTCTTTGCCTCCAGCTTTTTTCTCGTCAAGATATTTTTGCCCTTGGGCTCTAAGCTTTTCATTAGCAGCTTCTTGTTTTTCAATTCCTGCAGATATCTTCATCTTACTTTGTGATGCCGCTTGTGCAAGTTGAGTTGCTGCACCTGCACCTTGTCCAGATGAAGCCAATGTATCTAAGGTGTTAGCTAAAGATAGATCAGTTTCAGCGTTTGCTATTTCTGCAGCTTGTGTTGCAACACTTAAATTAGCATATGGATTAGATAGGTGAGCATATGGATTTTCAATATCCTGTCTACCCCTCTCTAACGCTGCTAGTTTATCACGCTTCGTTTTTAATTTGTTTTTTGCTTTATTCTTGTTATGAACCTGCATTAAGGCGTTTACACCTTGAGCAGCTACTCCTATTAAAGCTAATGGTAATGGCATAATTTATATTTTAATATGATGATATAACATAGTTAGATGCTACTGCAAATAATTCTTTTAATCCACCTGGTTGTGTTGTGATATCTGTTGATACTTTTACTGTTGAGAAATAACCTTTAATCCCACTTACTTGTGACCCAAATATAACCTCTCCTGGTCTTGCTACACTAGCACTAACTAATCTAGCAACGTACCTGTTTTCTTTTCTATTAAACCCAGCATAATAAGTTATTCCACCGTCTTGATACTCTCCTTCGTTGTAACTTTTAACACTATTTGTAACATCTTGATATTCATTAGCATTACCATAAGTGTATGGAGTTGTAAACGGGATATCTGGATCTGTCTGTTGCACGTCTGATTTAAAATAATCTACTTGCCATCCGTTACTACCCTCATATGATACTGTATTGAAATTCTTGGTAACAGAAGGATTAGGGTTAAATATAAAGGTTATACTAGACTCAGCTGAGGTTGTAGCTCCATAGAATTTCCCACGGTTATTAACTGTTGTAATGTCATAATGCTCATATATCTCTGATTCAATTAAAGAATAAAATTTGTTCTTTAAACTTCCAACAAACTCTGGCTTATAACTATAAAAACTAGTCCATCCATTCACTGATTCATCAAAAGACGAAGTATTAAAACTAGACGATGCTGTTGAAATAAATCTTGGGTTTTTCTGAATAGATAATACGTAGTTTTGATTGTGTATATCCCAACCACCTGTAGCTTTACCTTTTGTATAAACAACAAAATAACCTTTTTTGTTTTCTAAAACTAAATCAGTTGATATTGTTGCCACTGGGTATAAACCTGAACAATCTAAATCAACTAATGTAGCGCTAGTCGTGGTCGGAGGAGCTCCAGCATTGAAAAATTCAATAGCAGCTCCTAATGGTATATCACAACAGTTATCATCAGTTGAAAATTGGAAAATAGTAACACCAGTTGCCGGAGCACCTATCGCAGTCCACTCGAAAACTTGTCTCTCCCATTCGTCTGAAATAGCTGCTAGAGAGTCTCTAAAGTAATCTCTCATACCATAAGATGAAATTTCTGTTATACCATCTCTAGATAGTCTTAAAACAGCAGATCGGTTCTTATCAGTAAAGTATTTTCTATACCCATATATAGCAAAAGATTCTGGGTTTTTACTTATACCATATTCCCCTAAATAAGGTACTATTTGTCCTATTACAGATATTGAAGATGTTTCTGCAGCACCTTGATCCCCCGAATATATAGTATTTTTATTTATTAAAGCTTTATTAACTTTATTCTCTTGGAATATTAGTAAATTACTATCTTCAGCATATAACTTTTGTATTGTTCCAGCTGCTGGGTTAGCTTCTTTTGTTATATTCTCTCCAATAGAAAACACATTAGTTCTATTGTAACCAGTTTTAGAGTTATAAAGACCAGAGAAAATAAGTCCTGAACTCATGCCTCTTTTATCAACGTTCTTATCAACGGTATAAGCTCTTACACCAAAAGCAACATTAGTATTGTTGTATCCACCTTTTATTCTAGCCTCTTCCAAGTACCAATGACATTTAGGTGTTGCACTATTGAAAACCATTGCTGCGCTATCACCAAATGGGAAAGCTGGGTATTCGCTTGGGTTCCAGGGTAATCCTGGCCACACTGGAATAAAATTATTAGCTGGCGTTGTGGATGGCACTGCTTTCTTTAACCAAAAGGAATTGAAATATTTAACTTCTATTATTGCTGACATAATTTATAATCACTTGTTTATAACGGTTGTTACTATGTATTCTCTCACAATCACTAATCTATGGGTCAACACGTATGTTAACAGTGCATTGTACTGTTAAGCCACCAGCGTCTGCAGCTTCAACAGTTACGTTATACGTAGTTGGTGGAGCAACGCTTGGTGTTAATTCTAGTCTAACATCACCAGCTGGTAAAACAGGTTGTAAGTAGAAATAATTAACCGGTGATCCACTTATATTCTTTTGCGATGTTATAGTGAAAGTTATCTCAGCTCCTTCTAAAGATGTTTCTGCAGAACCATTTTTGCAGGTAAACCCATATATCAAACCACCTAATGTTGTGCTAGTTAAAGTTACCCCAGGGCAAACGTTAAAAGTTGGAGTTATATTATCTAATTGAGAGTTTACACCGGGGTTTGGACCCGAACCAGTTCTTAAGCTTGGACCAAAAGCTAAACTTGAAGTTATAGTGCCAACTCCACCATCAGGAACAGTTACATCTAAATATATAGTATAACTTTCTCTTGTGTTCGCGTCTGAGCCATAGTAAAATGTTGAGTTAGTTTGCATTTTGAAAGATCCATCTCCATTGTTTACCAATGTAAATTCACTTTTTCTTTCATTCCCTAGTCCATCTATTATTGATGTTATTACACCTGTATTTGAAGGATCTGTTAAATTAGCCCCTAATGAGTTTTGTGGGTAGAAATCATTAGTTATATCAATTCCAGAAGCTAAATCTTCAGTCTGACTCCAATTAATTATCGAAAGATCAACAGCTGTTAATATATCTCCATCTTGAATCAATGTATTTAGTTCTGATATTAAACCAGAAGTTGAAGTTTCCCAAAATAAATTTAAATTAGATCTAGTTGGAGTTGTTTCAAATGTAGAAAATACTGGTAACATATCACCAGCGTTAGCAGAATCTGTTACTGTTAAACCAACTGTTCCACTATTACTAGTTGTTCCTTCACTAACATTTACTACATCACCATCTTTATAACCACTACCAGCATTACTTATTGCAACAGTACTAAGTTTCGCACCAACCACATTAACGCTTAGAGTTAAACCTGTACCACTCCCCCCAAAAGTTGAGTATATGAAAGGTCCGCCGATAGTGTAACCACCACCATCATCTATTATGTTAACCGCATTAACAGTAGGTGTTGATGCATTAGGACTTGGCCCAGTTACTCCAATATTATAACTACTCATACTGAGTTTTCCAATTAAAGGGTCTGTAGCGTACCCATAAAACACTGGAGCAGTGTTATAAGGTTCTATAGCATTAGGATCCCATAATCCTAAATCAACACCAGTACCTATAGTAACAACACTATCTTTAGCAGTACCAGCGTATATTTGTTGATTTCTATATTGATCAACATTGATAACTCTAGGAAACAACTCTACATTAGAATTCTCAAGTTGACTCCCTGAATCTAAATCCTTTTCTCTATCCCTTTCTTTTAACAATCGTTCTCCCTCAGCTGAAGTAGGGTCGACAAACTCCATTGTTCCATCAACTAGAAAGTTGTAGTAATTTGGGTTTTCTTTCTGTGTTGGTCTTGATGTTCTAAATAGTTTTTGATTGGGACCTACTAAAGTTAAATCTCTTGGAACTTTATTTACATTATCTCCTGATAATACCATATGAGATGTTGGATCAGAAGAAGATGCTGGAGATGGACTAGCTGATTCTCCATCAATATATCCGTTTAGTAATCCTGGAAAAAACACATTGTAATACTCTTGCTCTGTCTGTTTCACAACAATTTTATAACTATACCACCCTAAAGGATTATCTAAACTGTATAGTCCTGGTTCTCCACTATTAGAAGATTTTATAGAATCAATTATTGTATTGAATTGAATACTTAAAGCATCACCAGGCCACGTGTCAGAACTAGAAAAAAGTCTCCCCGCAGCTCCTGTATATTCAGAAAAAGGAGATGATTTATAAGGATTAAAAATAGTAGAACCTTTGTAATTAGTTAAAGTGGAAGCCGCGTCTATATCTGATAATATAACCGTTGACTGTCTACCATACCTATCGGAAAGTACTACACCCACTTGATATGTTCTATTTTGCTTTAAAGTATGGTTAGGGTATTCTTTCCTAACATAGGAAGCTGGATCATTATATGGGGACGTAGAAATTTCATCCATTTTATCTCCAACTGCAACGTTGTAGTTTAAACTACTAGGGGCAGTGTGTTTATTAATATAATTACCATAAATAACTCTATTACCAGAAACAGCTTGTGATAGAGCTCTAACAGGGGTTTGATCATATACTCTTATTAAATCTTTATTTGGCAAAACCTTATATGGTTTTTGAGACTTATAACTATAACTATAATAACTATTAGTTTCCAAACCAAAAACACTTGATGGTATTGTATCAACCACTTTAATACCTAATTCATCAGACTGTTTATATAATATATCTATCTCTGTAACTTTTAAGTCATTACTTAAATCATCAAACCCAGTTATCCCATCAGGAGCATTTATTATCAAAGATATATCATTCACTTTATTCTGTAACCACTCTATATGCGTACTTTTAAAAGCGTTATCTTCGTCATCTCTAATAAAATAACCATCTTGTTCTGGAATAAAACAAGGTTGAGTGAATGGTGCTATAAGTGAATACTCATCATCATCAAACTTGAACCTATAACTAAACCTTACAAACTTATCTTTAAAATACTCAGGATCTCCAGACCAGTCACTATCATAATTAGGATTTAAACGTTGATGGTAAACAACTGTACCAGCTGCATAAGTTGTTGTAGCAGCGGCAATTGTCTCAATCACACCAGCAGTAGTTGCGGTATCAACTATAAACTCATCATATCCACCACCGCTAGTAACTAATAATTTATCCCCAGGGTTTAATGTACCAGTAACTCCAACAGAGTAAACACCAGGAATAAGTGTGAAAGTAATAGTTGAAGGGTTATCTATATTCAACACAGATAGCCCATGTATTGGTAAGTATTCGCTAACCACGTCTTTCATGGTGCTTACAGCGGCTCCAGGAGCACCTGAATACAAATCAATACATTTATGTGGGTAGTATTTAGCAACTGAAATATGATCTTCTAATGTATAGTAACTAGTATTAGATATAGCTGTATTTATATTGATTTTTCTAGGTTGATTCCTATTATCAGTCCAAAACAACAAATCTTCTAATAAATCCACTCCTATAACAGGGTGAGTTTTTGAAAAGTTTAAGAAACTACCAGACACTAATAATGTAGGGACTAAAGTGTTTACATTGAGACAACCTACATAACATTTAGCATTAGTACTTGCGAAATTAGACAATTTATCAGAAGAAGTGTCTATGTAATTTGTCATAAAAACAACTATACGGTCGTTAACAACGTCCATATATCTACCTATGATATCTATATTGCACTCGTTACTTAACCCAAAATCTGTAATTGATAAATTACCTAACACGTTTTCTAATGCACCAACATCTTCACCCTCTGATTTACTAATCATTACGTTTTGAGCATCTCTATATTCTCCTGGTGGAACTAATCTTGCATCTAAATCTTTATTCATTTTAGATGCTAGAAAGTTATTTCTTGTTTCAGCCATTTAATTCTAGTGTTTAATCTGTTTAGATTTCCCTCTCATTACTTGAGTTATTTCACTTAACTTAATATTAGATAATCTAATTTTAGCATTTCTAAGTGCGGCAGCCCTATCCTTTTTAAATCTTCTTACTACATATTCTTGAATATCTCTTCTAGTTGATAAAATCCCATGAGCTATATGCATGTAGATAGCTTCTTCTGCCATTTTAGGTATTTTCATATCAGCATCAACTGATAACCCATCTGAGATATATTCTAAAATTATTAATTGTCCAGCTAAGTCACTACTAAAAGAAAACTTACCTTCTCTTTCATCTATAGTAAACCACCCATTTCTCTGAGAAGTTTCTGGATTCAAACCATAACGTCTACCATAAACAAATCTATCCCATCTCCATCCGTAAACATTAGCGTTATCATAATTTAGATTACCACTAATAAGATTATCATTTGCTGTATCCCAACGTTCGTTAGTTAACGATGTACCTTCTAAATTATCCCCTAAGTTATCTTGTGTTGGAATACCTAACGCATCTTGCACAGGCACTGTATAAGGATTACTAGTTAAAGTAGTGGGATATATAATGTGTTTAACTCCATAATCATCAATCCAAGACATTCTAACATAGTTTACATAGTCTTGTGGAATAATTACAGATAAACTTGGAGGGATTGTTAATTCTTGAGATTTAATACTTTTAAGCGTGTCATAACTAAACTCTTGTAAACCGCGTTTTGCGTGGAACATAACGTCAGTTCTTTTAGCACTTTGTATTAATTTACCTTCACCAACATAAGCCACTAAGAAGTTGTTAATAACCTCATTTAAGCTGATGTATTCATAACTACCATAGTTAGCCCATAATGCAGGGTTTAGTAACTTTATTTTTATAACTTTTGATACACCTGGAGCTACACCAAATTCTACTCGATCAACAACAGTAGTTGATAGATTGTAATCAACTCCCTCTACTTGTATAACATTATCGACGTATACACTAAAGTTTGTGTTTGAAGTAGCGGTTGTACCAACTAAAGTAGTATCACCAGTCCACGTGAAGTTAACCTGTAGTGCTATAGCGATAATAGCCTGTTCCCCAGCGTAGTATTGTTCATTAGTTTCAGTGAGTAATCCCATTTTTTATTAACTTTTTTCGTTTACTTCTTCCTGTTGTACCATTCGAGCAGCAGTTTGTACTATCTGTGGATCTCTAATAATAACACCAGCATACATTAATATTTGTAATATTATATTTGTTTCTTCTGATGAATGTAACTCAAACTGAGTTGAAGAACCACCAGCATAAATATAACCACCAGTTCCCCCATCGACAGTGTAACCCCAAACAGGACTATCTGGTTTTCTTATGTAGTAAACAGTAACATTACTTATTATTTCAGTTGGGTATATTAGTGTTTTTGTGGGAGCAGCGGTAGGACTACCGATACCTTCAAGTATATAAACTGGATATTCAGTTGTAGGTTTTGTTAATGGAGATTTATTAATTAAGATGTATTCATTTCTTTGTAATCTTTGTAATTCTTTTTCTCCATACTCCAACGTACCTATTCTATGAGTATTAGCGGGGAAAGTGAAATGTGGACCAACATAAGCTAAAGATCCATTAGTTTCAAATATAGCTATTTTCTCATCTAGATTTTTTACACGATTAGCATATTCACTA